>Ga0255368_10058_pt1 | contig 23729 bp, 18 predicted proteins | sample ANMaggSeSYBR01E6_FD_182094 | JGI IMG/M metagenome (GOLD analysis project Ga0255368, IMG submission 182094) | Sediment cell enrichment communities from methane seep in Santa Monica Basin, California, United Staets - ANME aggregate JGI... | ecosystem: Environmental > Aquatic > Marine > Cold seeps >...
ATAACATGTGCCATTTTAATCCTCCCGTGTTGATTAATTTATTAGAAGATTAATATGGCATGTACCGTTTCAAATGTCTATAGCTATCTTATCTTATTGCTTAATATTAATTTTAACGGTATGTTTTATTTTGGTTACACTCAGGGTACACGCTTGGCTGAGCGCACATCCTCTCTGATCATGCCAACCGCTTCTTCAAGACGCTCGGGGTTACTCATGGTCTTAAGCGGAGTATAGTGCTGTTCAATGGGAAAACGGATCGGCTCGCGGCCCGCTCCCGACATTGAGTAGATCCCTTGAATTTCCATTTGATTAGTCGTCCCTACGACATCTTTGAGGTATTTATTCAACAGTTCCTTCTCGTTTTGCTTGAGACCGTCTTGCACAGAGGCAACGTATTCCGTTACTATCCGAAATGGGAAATTGTAACGTTCCAGACCATCCGAAACCGCGGGCCATTCAGAATTCTTCATATATCCGAGGCACTCCCTGATCGCCTCGACTTCTTCATCTGCACGCGGAGATGCCTGGATAAGAATACGCGTTCCGTCAGGGAGCCAACCGTCCGTGCAATCCCTGCAAAGGTGTTTTTTTCTGTCCAGTCCTTCCAATTTATCCGGTTCTATTCCCAGGCTTGGAATTCTTGAATTATCGCAGTGCAGAATATCAGCCGCCTTTAAAAGCACGGCCAGGCGTTGCAGGTTATATGGCCCTACAGGGAACGCCTGATTTGTATTGAGTAAACTGAGTTTGTTCTGAAATTCATCCGGATTCAGATTATGGATGCTGATCACGCTGCTGATTGCATTGGCCTGGGGTCGGGTCAGGCCGAGTATATTCATATTTTTTCCAACAAAATCGCCTGACCCTCTTCCGTGCTCAAACCCTTCAGGTAAAGCGCTTTTCAAGCCCTTGTCAAAATCATGACAACATGCGGCGCAAGAAAGGAGAAACAACTCAAACGGCATAAAGTCCCCAAGGTTGTTGGCCTTGTTTAGAAGCGTGGTTGTCTGCAGCAGGCGCCAAATATTATTTTCAACTGCCTGAACATGAACAGGACCGTTCTCATTGCTGTCAGGACGGTTCGCCCGCTCGTGAATCGGGCGGGATATTCTCCACAGATTGTTGGCAACTGCTGCAAGATCCTGATCTTTCTGCTGAAGATATGCGCGAAGCGTATGCGGTAGTTCATTTGGCACCAGTTACCTCCTTATCTGACAACTGTATCACGTACGGCACTGTGGGATATCCATAAATAAGTAAACAACTTACTAAAACGTATTGGTTTGTTTGGTCGATCTGGTGTATTTTGTCTGGCTTGGCGAGGCATAGTTTATTTCAGCAGTTGACTGCTGAAGATTTTCATTGGAAACAGACTTTAATGATTTCTTTATAGATATCTTCAGACTCCTGGAAGACTGTTTGGTTTCCAATTCATTATACATCCTCCAATACTTACCATGTGCTGGATCAAAAATTGTATCAATCGCATCATTCTCTACCGCGGTCAAAACATATTCCTTTATAGAATCAGCTAATGCTTTTAAAGCGCCTTTCTCATCTTTAGCATGGGAAGAAACTGTAAAATCCAGGCAGCGGGCAACAACCACATCGTTCTCTTTGGCTAATAATATATGTAGCGCCGGACTTTCCCATACACTGCCGATTTTGAATCTAATTCTTTTTGCTTTTAAACCTTTCATGGCTGCCTCTTATGGTGAGAAATAAAATTTGAGATTTTTGATTTAGTCCACAGCTGTTACTATTAAATATGATAAAATTGGGGGCGTTGTCAACTTATAACCTTGGGGTACGCACTGCGGGGGAAAGTCCAGGTCGAGCAACATTTAGTATGCAGTTTTCCCATTTTGACCGAATATAAGCAATTGTCATCTGGATAAAACGTTTGCAGCCTTGGAGAATTTTCATTGATATTGATTTACTGCGGCGGGCATAAATACCATAATGACGAACCATCTTGAAACCTTTGTGAGGAATGTGGTCAATCAAGCGCTTTATGAATTCTTTTGCTTCGATCGTTTCGGTAATCTTACGACCTGTTTTATGATCTATATACCAAAAAGTCACCATCCTCCCATCGTAGCAAATTATTTTGTATTCAGCTAAAGCCGGACGGGCCATATACCGACCTATATAACGGGCAGCACCACGGGCAGATGTCATCTTTTTTTCAGCATTCACATAAAAACCTTTATCATTTCTCTTAAACAGATCATCAATCAATTGAGTGTTCTCTCTTGTTTTCGGTAAATTTGCTTTTATTGCAGTCAACAGATAATATTGCCACTTCTTTCTCAGTAACCCATAAGGAAGAAAAGGAATGTCAACCCATTGATTATTGCTGGCTAATCCACCTTCTGTAATCAGCATATGCACATGAGCATTAAATTTAATATCTCGACCAAATGTATGAACGATAACCAGCATGCCCGGAACTGCATCCGTTCCTCTGCTTTGAAGCACTTCCAAAGCAGCTCGAGAAGCACAGTCCATCATTACTTTTATCAATGTACGATCATTAAAAATTATCTTGCGAAGCTCTTGTGGAATGGTAAATATCAAATGCCTGTGCGGTACATCAAATATGTTACGCACTGTCTTTTCTATCCATTTATCAATATAAATCTTGCCGCAAGAAGTACAGAATCTGCTTTTACATGTAAACGGAACTTGTTTCTTATTACCACATTGGGGACAAACATATTCAGCATACCCGTTGGAAGGATCACCACACCCGATCATCTTTTCAACATTTTCAACAATCGAATCCCAATGTAGTTTTGAATATCTACTTGATAACTCAGCAAATATTATATACCAAAAATCACGAAATATTGTTTTTATTGACCTGGCTGCCATACAGCCATTTTATATATCGTAATTTCAATATATTGAAAGCTTAATTTTATAATTTCCTATACAATGAAAAATATAATGATTTAAAATAGATATGGAATTTTCGTCAAAATACGTATCCGAATTGTAAACGAAATACAGGAAACGTTATGAAAGAATTGGCTTTGGCCTCAAAACTGGCGTTGTCATAGAGCAATATTTAATCTATATTTTAAAAGAGTTAGGTTGATTGGTGTACGGGAGAACGAGAAAATTATAAATCTGATTATCATCAAAATACTGTGCATTTAGCATGATAGAGTTTCACGCTATACGCACAATTTCAGATTTGAAAAAGCATTTAAATTAAATAAGTTATAGAATTCAATTGAGAAAAATGATTGAGAATTGTTCGAGATTCATATCAGATTTCGTCTGATGTGTTATAAAATGTGTAAATAATTTTACAATTTTATGTATTATATTTCACAATATTAATCATATTAACCCTACAAGGTCACTTACCATTTTAGATGTCATTTTGAGGAGCGATGCGACGAGAAATCTTATTATAAAACAAGTAGTTAAAGGTTTCTCCCTTCGGTCGGAATGACAGTTGTCGTTGTAGGGTTAAGACTATTTTATTAATTATTCAAAACAGCTTCAATGTACGGCATTTAATCGTTTGAACCATCCATATGGTTTTTTGTAACAAAACCTGGGCACATTATTTGCTTTAAAATTCTTTATTTTAAAAAAGTAGGTGCAGGATAAATCAAACAAATTGTTTGGTCAAACTCAGATCCATACCAAAATGAAAACAATGAATAAAAAAGCTGTTCGGAGAAAAAAATTGCCTCCTCTTGATCTCCTGATATCTACTGTTGTCCATGAAATCAAGAACCTGAACAACTGCGTAACCTTTAATACACCTATCCTGAGAGAATACCTGGAAAGGCTGATTCCTATTCTTGACGATTATGCAGTAAATCATCAAAATTTTGATTTATTCGGCATGACTTACCCTGAGTTCCGTAAAGACATTTTTAACCTTGTGAATAACCTTGAGACTGCTTCCAGCCAGATCAACGACATAATGTCTGACATGAGTGAATTAGTCAGAAATGGTTATAAGGGAAAACAGGGTTGGGTTGACCTGAACCATGTTGTCAAAAAAGGGATTGCTGTCTGCCGGAGTCAAATAAGTAAAAGAGTAAAGTCCTTTGATGTCAATATTGCCGACGATCTTCCCCCACTTTATACAGATCCTGGGGCTCTGGAGAAAATCCTGGTCAACTTTCTGATTAATGCCGCTCAGGCTGCTGATAAAGAGAATTCCTGGGTAAAACTCAGTGTGAAACCGGGAAAGGGTATATGGCGGGATCATTTGATTATCGAGGTAAGCGATAATGGGTGTGGTATGGATATTGCGACACGTAAAAAGATATTCGACCCTTTCTTTACCACCAAAGCATCTGGTAAGGGAACCGGTCTGGGCCTGTTTGTCAGTAACAGCCTGGCTGAAGCATTGGATGCTCGCATTGATGTAGAGAGTGTCCCGGGCAAAGGAAGCACCTTCAGGATGATTTTACACAAAGGGAATTCCAGCTTGAGAAAGGATTGCACCATGGCGCCGCGCCAACTTACGCCGGAGCTTGTCGCCTCAGTTATTTGAACTAAGGAGGTATTCCAATGGATAATAGCATACTCCTCATTGACGATGAACCTCTTTTTCTGGATAGCATCAGAAGAGGATTGAACCTTTGTGGTTTCAAAAATGTCCGATCAGAGCAAGACCCCAACAAAGCGGCTGCTCTTTTTAAAGAGGGGAGGTCTTTTGATGTTGCCCTGATCGATTTAAATATGCCGGAAACAAATGGAATAGAACTACTGAACGTGATAAAGAATACCAGCCCAAACACAGAGTGCCTTATGGTGACAGCGGTAAATGAGGTGAGTGCCGCGGTTGAGTGCCTGAAAAATGGCGCCCGTGATTACCTGGTCAAGCCCATCTCCGCGGATACTCTTGGTTTGGCGATAAAGTGTGCTCTGGAAAGAAAACGGGTGCTTGATATCCTGCACCCTGGGAAAAAGATGACATCCACGGCATTGACACACATAGAGGCTTTCAGGTCTATTATCACGAGGTCACCGAAAGTACTCAAGATATTGAAGGAAGCAGAGCTTCATGCGGCAAGCGACATACCGGTCATGATTACAGGGGAAAGTGGAACCGGCAAAGAACTTTTGGCCAGAGCTGTCCATTGCGCCAGCTCCAGGACAAAATTTTCCTTTACACCTATTAATATGGCATCCGTCACAGGCAGCTTGTTTGATGCAGAGTTTTTTGGCTGCACAAAAGGCGCCTTTACAGGGGCTGAAAAAACTCGGATAGGCCACTTGGAACAAACTAACAAAGGCACGCTGTTTCTGGATGAAATAGGCGATCTGCCACTCGACCTCCAGGGAAAACTGCTTCGGGTCTTGCAGGAAGGAGAATACCTCAAGTTAGGAACCAGCAAGCCGCAAAAAACGGACGTCCGCTTTATCTCAGCCACCAATACAAACTTGGACCGATTTAAAGACAATGGGATGTTTCGCAATGATCTTTACTACCGACTCAAAGGCGTATGCCTGCACCTTCCGCCCCTCAGGGAAAGGAAAGAAGACATTCCATTGCTGGCAGACAAGTTCCTAAAAGAATTTTCTGATGTTTACGGAAAAGATGGTATTAGTGAAGAGGCTGCCATATTACTTATGAATTATGACTATCCTGGAAACATCAGGGAACTTAGGTCTATTATCCAGTTAGCCGTAAACCTGGCCCAGGGCAGGCAAATCTCCGCCGGTTCTCTTCCCACCCACCTGCGAAAGCGAAAACCTGTTGCAAGTGGCTATTCTCAGAAAGAAGGCAGCCCTGTTGCCACCCTTAAGGAAATGGAAAAAGCCCATATTCTCAAGGCATATGAGCAGACAGGCAAAATAAAGGCTCAAACAGCAAAACTTCTATCCATTGGCTTGAACACCCTCCGCAGAAAATTGGAAGTCTATGGGGTAGCATGAGTCAGGTGGATAGGCTGAAGGCTGAAAACTTAGGGTAAGGGAATCAGAAATTTGAAAACACGCTAACTATCTTATATAATTATAAATAAAAAGTATAGACAAGAAGATCGTACTTATGTATAGTAATCTGGAGCCTCTTGCAGAAACAACTCCGATCGACAGTGCAGGGTTACATAATGTGCCACAGCTCACGCCTCTATGCAATATATAGTGTACGCAATGTGGTTTTATGTGTTTCTGCAAGAGGCTCATCTGGATTGTTTTACAAAATCCATATTACTATGAAAAAGCCATCTAAAGTCATCGTCTTAAATCAAAATCTCGTTCGGGAGAAACTTCGACAAAAGAAGTTTGACGATATATGTTTAAGCTCTTGGGGGGCACATGTTGTAAGATGAGGTGCAAACCATGAGTTGCTCTATTTCAACAGGGGTAAGAATATCAGGTATTGTATGGATCTTTGGAGACTTTATAATATTAACCCATTGCCAATCAAGTTCGAGCACATACCGCCAATAGAATTGCAGGCCATTTCGATCTATTTTGACTGTGCTCCATGAGTAGCTATCAACCAGCTCTCCAAAATAGATTTCTAATTGTTCCGGCTGCGATTCGAAAATTACCGTGTACAGGCTCTTCAACTCTTTTTTTAACCGTTTTTTTCAATCTCTTTTTTCATTATTCTGTCCTGACAAAACTACTTTTCGTCCAAAAATGCATTTTAGCTTCACCAGCGCTTCTTCCGTGCACTACCCTTTTTTTCATCTTCCCTTCGTATTAAGCCTGCCTGCCTTTATGTCTGTTTAATATCATATTAAAATAATGGAAAAAAGAAATATAAAAAAGCGCTTGAAAAACTACCGTGAACCTGAGTAGTTACAAAATATGAAGAAAAATAAACCTGTCGATATATCGTCTTTCAGGCATCTATACCCGTTTAAGTCCCATTATATGAATTTAAACGGGCTTAAATACCACTTTGTTGATGAGGGATCCGGCGATCCGATTATAATGATTCATGGAAATCCTACCTGGTCTTTCTATTATCGCAACCTTGTTACAGAGCTTTCACCTCAATTCCGCACCATTGCAGTAGATCATATCGGTTGCGGACTGTCTGACAAGCCAGACACAAAAACATATGACTACAGGCTGAAAACCCGTATAAATGATCTGGAAACTCTCTTAGATTACCTTGACCTGAAGGAAAAGCTGACTCTTGTTGTTCACGACTGGGGCGGGATGATCGGAATGGCTTATGCAATTAAATACCCGGAAAGAATTAAGCAAATAATCATAATGAACACCGCGGCTTTTTTTCCTCCGAAGAACAAAAAGCTGCCTGTCAGGCTAAGGCTCATAAGGAATGTTTGCCCATTTGCACGCGTTGCAGTGCTCGGTTTTAATGTATTTGCATATAGCGCTCTTTTCATGGCAACAAGAAAGGGGCTCTCAAAAGATGTAAAATCCGGCCTGATTGCCCCGCACAACTGCTGGAAAAACAGGATTTCTACGCTAAAGTTTGTTCAGGATATTCCTTTAAGCGAAAATGACCCAGGCTACAGCCTTGTCAAGCATGTTGATAAAAATTTGCATAAACTTTCAGATATTCCAATGCTGATATGCTGGGGCAGGCATGACTTTGTTTTTGACCTCTCATACCTTTCAGAATGGCAGCGCCGTTTTCCGGATGCAGAGGTTCATACCTTTGCAGAAGCAGGCCATTATGTCCTGGAAGATGAACCGGATAAAATAATAGTATTAATTAAAAAATTTTTAGAGAATTATCCGATATAACAAAACTGTTCACAGTTCACGGTTAACGGTTAAAATGCTTCAACCTGTGCGGTTAGCCATTAGCGTTTAGCCGTTAGCATTGAAAAGGGGTGGAAATGAAACTTAATCAACAGGTCAATGAGGTAAAGAGGATGTTGAACAGTTTTATCCAAAAGCTAACCGCTAATGGCTAAAAACTAACCGCACAGGTCGAAATGCTTCAGTCATTGCATATTCATTGAAAAAACTGTAATCTACCCTGAACCCTGAACCCTGAACCCTGAATTATGAACCCTGAATCTAACAACCTGAGTAGTTGCAATGTTTCAATTCATCTGCGAAGGATGTCTGAAAAACATCCTCACAAAAGAGCTGTTGTTTATCCTGCGGCTCATGATAAATACGGAAGGGTTGCTTACTCTCATCTAACCTTTCAACAGCTTGATCTGGAATCCGACTATTATGCTTATGGGCTCGAAAAGGCAGGGATTAAACAGGGAACAAGAACTGTTTTAATGGTTAAACCTGGCATAGAATTTTTTACCCTTACATTTGCAATCTTCAAGGTTGGAGCTGTACCTGTTGTTGTAGATCCAGGCATGGGCATAAGCCGGATGCTGAGGTGTCTTGAAGAAAGCCGTCCCAATGCTTTTATAGGCATACCAATAGCCCATGCTCTCAAAAAACTGCGACCAAAATATTTCAAAACAGTAAAAACGTGTATAACTGTCGGCAGGCGCTGGTTCCGGGAAGGATTAACCCTTAATGATATTCGTTGTAAATCCAATAAACCATATAACATTGCCGAAACCAGGCAAAACGATACGGCAGCTATACTGTTTACCACAGGCAGCACAGGCCCCGCTAAAGGTGTAGTATATACTCACGGCATATTTGATGCTCAGATAAGACACATAAAATCCCATTTTAATATAACTTCTGATGAAATAGATCTTCCCACATTCCCTCTCTTTGCCCTTTTCGACCCAGCCATGGGAATGACGGCAATTATTCCGGATATGGATCCCACAAAACCTGGATTTGTTGACCCTGAAAAAATCATAGAGCCTATTATAAATCAGGGAGTCACTAATATGTTTGCATCCCCTGCCCTGCTGAATCGCGTGGGACAATACTGCAAAAACAAAGGTTTGACCCTGCCTTCGCTAAAAAGAGTTATTTCCGCAGGCGCTCCGGTTTCTCCATCAAATATCGAAAGATTTGCTTCAATTTTATGTGACAGCGCCGAGATTCACACTCCTTATGGCGCCACCGAAGCAATGCCCGTGATATCAACAGGAAGCAAAGAAATACTGTCTGAAACAGCGGAGCTGAGCAAAAAGGGCTACGGCATCTGTGTAGGCCGTCCTGTCGGCGACCTGGAAGTACGCATAATTGAGATAAATGATAATTCAATCGAAAAGTGGTCGGATGCACTCATTCTTCCTGATGGTGATACAGGTGAAATAACAGTGTCGGGAGATCTCGTCACAAGACAGTATTTTCGTAAACCAAAGGCAGATGCTCTTTCCAAAATAAAAGAAGGGGATAAGATATGGCACAGGATGGGAGATCTCGGCCGGATGGACAAAAATGGAAGAATATGGTTCTGCGGCCGAAAAAATCAGCGAGTGACTACAAAAAACGGCTTTATGTTCACAATACCCTGTGAGGCTATATTCAACAATCATCCTATGGTGTTTCGAAGTGCTCTAATCGGAGTCGGTTCTCCGCCAAACCAGAAACCGGTGATATGTATTGAGCTGGAACATGACAAAAAACTTAAAAGAAAAAAACTTATTAAAAAAGAGCTCCTTGAACTTGCAAAAAGCAGTGTCCTGACAAAGGATATTGAAACAATACTTTTTCACAAGGCATTCCCGGTTGACATAAGACATAATTCAAAAATTTTTCGTGAAAAGCTGGCGATATGGGCTCGGTCAAAAAAACTGAAAGGCAATTCTGATGAAAAATGCTGATTACTGGATAAGTAAGCTCAGCCTGATTAAACATCAAGAAGGCGGCTTCTACAGGCGAACATACAGTTCGGACGAATTGCTGGAACAAAATGCCCTTCCTAACCGATTTACAAGCCCTCGTTTAATTTCCACGGCAATTTATTACCTGCTTAAGTGGGACCAGGTATCACTGCTTCATCGTCTGAAATCTGACGAGCTGTGGCATTTCTACACAGGCAATCCATTAACAATTCATGTTATTAATCAGCAAAAACAATTTGATAAGATAATTCTTGGACCAGGAATCAAAAACCATCAGGTCTTTCAGGCAACAATCAAAGCTGGATGCTGGTTCGGAGCTACTGTTAATAATTATGACGGCTATTCACTAATGGGATGTACTGTTGCGCCTGGTTTTGACTTCCGCGATTTTGAAACAGGGAACAGGGAAGAGCTTGTTTCACAATATCCTGAACATAGATCAATTATAGAAAGGCTGACAGAACCGATAAGAAGGATTGAATAAAATACTTTATACCTAAGGTTATATAGACTTTCAGATAATTAATTTCACAAGGCCAGAAGGAGGAAGGCGTATTAGTTATACGTCAACGACTGATAACGCAGTGAAATTATTTATCTGAAAGTCTATACTTTAAGAATCCCGACAACTGCGCCCGTCATACAGGTGGCAAGAGTGCCTGCAATTATTGAACGAAACCCCAGTGAAACTATTTCATTCCGTCTCTGTGGAACCATAGTGCCCATCCCTCCTATCATAATTCCAAGACTTCCGGGATTTGCAAAACCGCACATTGCATAGGTCATAATCATCAAGCTTTTAGGGCTTAATGCGCCTTCTGCCAGACAGCTCATATCAATATAAGCAATAAATTCGTTTAGAATGGTTTTGGTGCCCATAAGCGATCCTGCGGTAAGCGCCTCATCCCATGGAATACCCATAAGCCAGACTACCGGAGACATCACACAGCCCAAAATCAGTTGAAGGGTAACTTTCCTACCGGAAATTTGCGGCAAAAAACCAAGCAGCAAATTAACAAGATGTACCAGAGCCACAAGAACTATAAGCATTGCAATGATATTGATGAGAAGCTGTATACCCTGAATAGTCCCTTTGGTAATTGCATCCATAGGGCTTACTGACTCTTTTGAAGTGGTCAATTCACCTGAAGTCGGTTTGCCTGTTTCCGGTATCATGATTTTAGATACAGTAACTGCAGCCGGCACGCTTATTATTGATGCAGTCAGAATATGCCCCATGACATCGGGAATAACACTGCCAAGGATGCTGGCGTAAAGTACCATAACAGTACCTGCTATTGTAGCCATGCCGCATGTCATTAAAGTAAAAAGCTCGCTTCTTGTCATATTTTTCAGATAAGGACGGATAAAAAGAGGAGACTCAATCATTCCCACAAATATGTTTGCAGAAACTCCCAATCCCTCTGCCCCACCAAGAGCCATTGTCTTTTGCAAAAATTTAGAAAAGCCTTTTACAATAAGCGGCAAAATCCTCCAATAAAACAAAAGCGAAGACAACGCGCTGATTACCAGAATAAGAGGAAGCGCCCTGAATGCCAGAATAAAGCTCGAACCCGGAAATTTTTCATCAAAAGGAAGAGCCCCTCCCCCAAGGTAGCCAAAAACAAAAGATGTGCCGGCGGTTGTGGATTCTTCCAAGGACAAAACAATATGATTTAAAAGAAGAAAAAAATCCCTGAAAAAGGGCAGTTTTAAAAGCGCCATTCCAACTGCAAGCTGTAGTGCCAAACCTACGACTACTGTTTTAATAGAAACTTTCTTGCGGTTCTCGCTCATAACCCAGGCTAAAACTACAAAAACCAACAATCCTGCTATGCTTTGAATAATCATCTTTATACCCTGCCAACTCTAAGAACTAATCTATTACCGCGCAGCAATCTGCGGCGTATCAACTTCTTTTGTTCGGTACTCTCGCGGCAAGCCGCTGGGAATTAAACCCGATTGAGATTAAAAATCTGACATTGCGTCAGTAGCGGGAGGCCAAGAGGAGCGCTTTTCAAAGGACTTAAAGTTTTGCTCCGCAGTCTTTGCAGTAATTCGCATCTATTCATGATTTTCTATGCATGCAATTCAAATAATATGTCCTCAGCCAAAAATCAACTAAATCAATCTTTTAAAAAAAAACAGCAGGCTTGACAAATATCGAGTCTGTAGATATTTTGTCGTCTACGAAAGAACGAGACCAGGCATGTAAAACCAAAGGAGAAATACATGGGACAGACAAAAATCACCGTATTGTGTGAGAATACTGCTGGGGGACCAATGGGGTTGACTGGAGAACACGGCTTCTCTGCCCTGATTGAAAAAAATGGACAAAAAATCCTTTTTGATACAGGCCAAGGCATGTCCCTCGCCAATAACGCACAGGTACTAGGAATCAATCTGGCGCAACTCAAGAGAGTTATTCTCAGTCACGGCCATTATGATCATACAGGGGGCCTCCCATCTGTGCTGTATCCGCCGCGAGGTGTCGAGGTTATTGCCCATCCGGACATTTTTTCAAAAAAATATGCTGAATTAGAAACACCTGCCGGCAAACAAAGAATTTTCATCGGCATCAAATATTCTCAAGACTATCTCGAAGGCGCACTGCAGGCCCGATTCAACTTGATACGAGAGTTTTCCGAAATCGCGCCTGGAATCTTCTTTTCAGGGGAAGTGCCGAGAAAGACGGACTTTGAATACCCTGACAAAAGGCTCAAGGTAAAGCATAAGGGAAAGATCACTGACGACCCACTATTGGACGATATCAGCCTCTTGATCGAAACAGATCAGGGACCCGTTATCCTGCTTGGATGTGCCCATTCCGGGGTGGTCAACATCATGAACCATTTTTCTGCCAAAACGGGACACAAGAAATTTCATGCCGTGATCGGAGGCACACATTTAGGCTTTATGATGGGGTCTGGTCAGCAGCTAAAAAAGTCTATGGATGCATTTGACGACTATACAGTAGACGTCATTGCCGTCTCCCACTGTACCGGACAGGAAGCCGCGGCTATATGCTACAACAGATTCAAGAGCCGGTTCGCCTTTGCCTGTGCCGGCTGGAACAAGGTGTTATAGATGACATGCTCTATCTGGATATCAGAGGCATGGACAAAAACTTCCTTACCGTCTTGAATACGTGTCATCATAACCATTCCAAGAACGCTATCCTTTTCACCATGCGGTTGTGGGCCTGAGAAAGTCATCAAACCGTTTTTTTGTCCTTCAACAATAGGAAGCTCCATGTTCAGTAATCTGGACAGGTCATAGTAGCGCATACGCAACATTGCTGTTTTTATTCGACGGCTTTTAATACCCGGCCAGCCAGCAGCCGAAGACCGGATCGACTATTTTCCAGATATTGTTGTGCTTCTCTATTAAATCCAGTTTTTCCAGTTTGTCGCGGGCGTATTGAATTCCTCCGGCAGATAGCCTGTAGCGATTCATATATTCAGTAGAAAGAATTTTTGAAACAGGATTAACGGCAAGCGCTTTCAATAGAGCAATCTGGGACCCGGTCAGGCCTTGAACAATAGCCTCGTAGCCGTATCTCTCCGAGGCCAGCATGTTGTTAAAACCGGACTGAATATCATCTTCCGAGACGGTATCTCCGGAAATTTCGAATATGTTATATGCCAGGGCCTGCGCATAGTAAGGATACTGCAAAACCTTTTCCGAAATTTTTTCAGCGACACGAATGGAACAATTTTTCTCGCCATCCTTAAATCTTTCAACCAGAAATGAAACAAGTTCCTTATCAGGCAGAGGTTTTAAGGGATACATTATTGCGCTTTGATAAAATGGCCGGTTTTTCTTGTTGAACATATCGAGAAGAATTCTCCGGCGGCTGCCCACAAAAAAATAGGATGCCTGTTGCTCCTGGATGTGTCTTCTCAGCACCCCTTCTATGGATGATTTTTTCAGTTCGCTGATTTCCTGGAATTCATCAAAAACAATATGGGCATTTATCGATTCTTTGCGAATAAATATTCCCAGTTCTTCCATTACATTATCAATAAGGTCGATACCGGGCATAACTGATGAAACAGGCTCAACAGAAAAGAAAAAACCGCTTTCAGGGGAAGGTTTAAAAACCGGGCGAAAGGTCTTAAATGTTTTTAGAAAACGAACGCCTCTGTTCAAAAGGGATTCGCGCTTATGCAAGACAGAATATATACTTTGGGAAATACGCCGGGCAATTTCATTTTCAGAAGTCGCCATAAAAAAATCGATATAAAACGTAAAAAAACCCTTGTCGGACAGGTCAGCCTGGAGTCTTCTTATAAGTGAAGTTTTGCCGTAGCGTCGGGGCGAAAATAAAACAACATTAGCTTTATTGTCTGCATGGGAATATAGCTTTTTAAGCTCGGTGGTCCGATTGCAAAAAGGAAAACGGGGAGGAATAACCCGCAATGTGAATGGATTAGCCATAGCGCCTCATTTCATTTATTATCAATTATTGTAGTTCAATAATTGATAATGCTTAATGTGTCAAGGGCTTTTTACAAAACAATTTCGATTTTATTCCTGTCTATTCTGATGCGGTATTCAGCAAGGTATTGGTAGTAGTGCCCATTTTTTCCACCTAAAAGCTCTGCAAAGATTTTTCCCTTCCCGTAACAGATCTGGAAATCTGGGCAGACCCTTCCTTTGCGATCTGAATCAATCTTGTAAAAAAGTAGTAAGGAACGGGGACGAAATAACTTCCCCAAGTAGGCGCATAGATTTGGGTCAAATTTCTTCGATCTCAAATCACAAAAGTTGATGGAATAGCAGGCTATTTTGATATTTTTGTGGTTTGAGATCGGGCAAAGGTGGCCTGAAGCTGTGATGCATAGTTGGAAAAGTTATTTCGTCCCCGTTCCTAAGCTTGACAAATATCGAACCTGTAGATATTTTGTTGCCTGCGAAAGAACGAGGCCAGGCACATAAAAAAAAAGTAACTACTCAGGTGGATAGGCTAAAGGCTGAAGACTGTTAGGAAAAAGCGCCTTCAGCCTGACTACGTGAGTAGTCATAGAAAATTAATACCGGGGGACTATGAACAACGATACATTTATATTCAGAATTGCTGAAGAACAAAATATAAATAATAATCAGGTTCAGGCGGTAGCTTCTCTTCTATCGGAAGGCGCAACAATTCCGTTTATCTCGCGCTATAGAAAAGAAGCCACAGGAAGTCTTGACGAAGTCGCTGTTATGGCTGTCAGGGACAGGCTGAACCAGCTTATGGAACTAAAAGAACGAAAGGAAGCGATCCTCAAATCTCTTGAAAAACACGGTCACCTGACGGACGAACTGCAAGAAAAGGTTCTTGCTGCGGAATCCATGACTGTGCTTGAAGACCTGTATCTTCCTTATAAGCCAAAACGACGGACAAGGGCAATTATAGCAAAGGAAAAAGGGCTTGAACCGCTGGCGCTGATAATTTTTGAACAAAAAGGAGTAAATCCGGTCAAAGAAGCGGAATCTTTCATTGACCCTGAAAAAGGTGTTGAGTCTGTTGAAGACGCCCTGGCCGGAGCCAGAGACATAATTGCGGAAATCATAAATGAGAATGATAAGGCCAGAGCCCGACTGAGGAAACTCTTTTTCACAAAAGCTGTGATTAAAAGCCTGGTTGCTTCAGGCATGGAGGAAAAAGGGGCTAAATTCAGGGATTATTTTGACTGGGAGGAAACAGTTGCCGGCGTTCCTTCTCACAGGATGCTGGCTATGAGACGGGGTGAAAGCGAAGACTTTCTTAACCTTGACATACTGCCTGACGAAGATGAGGCAACAGCTATACTTGAAAACCTGTTTGTTAATGGAGAAGGTGATGATTCCGCACAGGTGAAGCTGGCCATAAAGGACTGCTACAAGCGTCTTCTTTCCCGTTCAATGGAAACTGAAACCAGGCTCCACGCAAAAGAAAGGGCTGATACTGAAGCAATAAAAGTGTTCGCAGATAATCTCCGCCAGCTCCTGCTTGCTCCGCCGCTGGGAGCAAAACGCGTAATGGGAATAGACCCGGGATTCAGAACAGGGTGCAAGCTTGTTTGTCTTGACCCGCAGGGGAAACTGCTTCATTTTGATACTGTTTATCCCCATATGTCTGAAAAAAAGACTCTTGCAGAAACCGAAAAGATAAAATCCCTGTGCGAAAAGTTTGAGATTGAAGTCATAGCTGTAGGAAACGGCACGGCCGGCAGAGAAACAGAAGCCTTTGTCAAGGCTGTCCCTTTTTCAAAGCCTGTGCAGGTTATAATGGTCAATGAAAGCGGGGCATCAATATATTCCGCTTCTGAAGCGGCAAGGGAAGAATTTCCGGATCATGATCTAACGGTGCGCGGATCTGTATCAATCGGAAGACGTCTGATGGACCCTCTTGCAGAGCTTGTAAAGATCGATCCCAAATCAATAGGCGTCGGCCAGTACCAGCATGATGTCAATCAGAAAGCCCTGAAACAGTCCCTTGATGATGTTGTTATGAGTTGTGTTAACGGTGTTGGTGTTGATCTGAACAGGGCCAGCACCCAGCTCCTTGCCTATGTTTCAGGCCTGAACGCAGGTATCGCAAAAAACATTATCGCGTATCGTGAGGAGAACGGCCCATTCAAGTCCAGGCGGCAACTGACAAAAGTACCGCGTCTTGGTCCCAAAGCTTTTGAACAGTCTGCGGGTTTTTTAAGAATCATTGACGGTGAAAGCCCTCTGGATGCCAGCGCAGTACATCCTGAAAGTTACTATATTGTTGACGCCATGGCCAAAGACCTTGAAACAACGGTCATTGATATTTTAAAAAAACCTGATATCAGGCATCAGATTAATATTACCAAATATGTTACTGATTTAGTCGGACTTCCCACACTAAATGATATCATTGATGAACTGGCAAAACCGGGACGCGACCCAAGGGAAAAATTCGAAGCATTCGCATTTGCCGATGGTATTGAAAAAATCGAAGACCTGAGACCTGGAATGAAACTCCCGGGGATTGTGACAAATATCACTGCGTTCGGCGCTTTTGTTGATATCGGCGTGCATCAGGACGGCCTTGTTCATGTCAGCCAAATGGCAGACAGGTTTGTAAAAAATCCCACTGATATTGTAAAAGTTCAGCAAAAGGTCGCGGTAAGAGTGCTTGAAGTTGACCTTGATAGAAACAGGATTTCTCTCTCAATGAAATCGCAGGCAGAAAAATCGGGTACCGGGGTGGAAAATCCGGGCTTAAAAAAGGCTAAAAACCGTAAACCAAAGAATAAGGACAAAAAGAACTTAAGCAGCGGAAATGCGCCGTTTAACAACCCGCTGGCAGAAGCCTTAATAAAAAGCGGGCTTAAATAAATCTCTGAGACAAATAGTTTGTGTTATGCAAATATGAAAAAAGACAGCTCGTTAGAAAAATATCGTGAAACTCTTCATGAAATTATTTTTGAGGCTGATACACCTGCAGGTAAATTATTTGATATAATTTTAATTGTAAGTATCGTGCTTAGCGTATTAGTTGTAATGTTGGACAGTGTGAGTACGATTCGAAATTCATGCGGCGGCTTTTTAGTTTTAAGCGAATGGTTTTTTACTTTTCTTTTCACAATTGAGTATTTTCTCAGGTTATCCTGCGTCAGTCGTCCTTTTAAGTATGCAACCAGCTTTTTTGGAATAGTAGATCTTCTGGCAATAATCCCGACCTATTTAAGTTTTTTTCTGCCTGGAAGCCAGTTCCTTATTGTTATCAGAATTCTTCGAGTTCTTCGAATATTTCGGGTTTTCAAACTGGTTCAGTATCTTGTTGAAATCAGGTTGCTTAACCAGGCTCTGCGTGCAAGCCGGCGGAAAATTGTTGTATTTTTATTTACTGTTTTTACGCTGGTGATAATTTTCGGTTCCATGATGTATGTCATAGAAGGCGAACAAAGTGGTTTTACAAGCATCCCTCGAAGTATTTACTGGGCTATCGTAACGCTCACTACAGTCGGCTATGGAGATATATCGCCTAAAACAGGTTTCGGTCAGGCTCTGGCTGCTGTCATCATGATTATCGGTTATGCAATAATTGCCGTACCTACGGGGATTGTAACAACTGAAATTGCTCGAGCCACAGGAAGAAAGGTTTCCACTCAGACGTGCCGGGCTTGCAGCGCAGAAGACCATGACATAGATGCGAAGTACTGCAAAGACTGCGGAGCAAAACTTTAGAAAAGCACTCCATGTATGCGTTCGCGGAAGAAGATAAAAATGGAATACAAACCAATCGGTATCATCCACACACCCTTCTCGCAGATAGAGAAGATGCCCATTCAACCTGCTGGTGCTTCCGGAGTGACGGGGGAAGTGGAGGTGTTCAAAGAATTCCGGGACGGCCTGAAAGATTTGGACGGTTTTTCCCACATCATCCTTTTATACCATTTCCACCAAAGCCGGGGATTTGCTCTCCACGTGGTTCCCTTCATGGACTCTGAACCCCGCGGTCTTTTCGCCACGCGAGCACCCAAACGTCCGAATCCGATCGGCCTGTCGGTGGTGAGACTTCTGAGGATTGAAGAAAGCACAGTATATATCGAAAACGTGGATATAGTTGATGGGACACCACTGCTGGATATTAAACCCTATGTGCCGGAGTTCGATGGACAGGCCCACGTTCGTATCGGCTGGCTGGAGCACGTTCGGAAGGATGTATCGGAACGGAAGTCGGACAGTCGCTTCGGATAGAAATGCGAACGAGCCTATGAAGATAAAACGGTAAAAAGAACAACTTCCCCCGGGCAGTTAAAACGGATAGGCACTCCGGACGTTCCAACGCCGGAGCTGGTGTAACCGCACATCTCCTTATATTTCCACAGGCCGCTGGCCATTTTTCTGGGAGCGCGGCTGTGCGTAATAATAGGGCCGTCATAAAAGGGGAAGCGAATCTGCCCTCCATGAGTATGCCCGCAAAGATAAAGGCGGGCCATGTGTTGAGCAGCACCCATGTAAGCCTCAGGCGAATGGGCGATAAAGATGTTGAATGCGTCTTTGGGCACCTCATTGAAAGCTGATTTCAGATCGTGGGTTCTATAATAGTGCGGATCATCCACACCCACCAGCCAGATAGTCTCGTTGTTACGCTTCAAGGGATAGGCATCATTAACAAGCATACATATGCCGGCATCCTCAAGATCAGGAATAATCTCAATGCAGTCGTGATTTCCAAGCACTCCAAAGACCCCGTCTTTGGCCTTGATATTTTTGACTATTTGCCGCAGCCGCCGAGTGGCCGTAAATGAAGATCCATACATTTCAGCGCGAATATCCCCTCCTATAATGCAACAGTCACATTCTATACCTGAAACAATCTCAATGACACGTTCAGCAATTCCTGACAAGCTATCAAGATGAAGATCGCTCAAAAAAAGTATGCGGTAGGAATCAAACGAGACAGGCAGATCTGGAAAGCGCAAATCTATTTGGCGAAACTGCACGTCCAATGCATTGCTGACACCTATATCATATTTGTTGATAAGTTTCAAAAAACCGGCTGTTATCCATTTATAATAGATAATATTTTCAAAATTAAGATAGCGCTGCAAAGGTGGAAGAGCAATATGACATGCACGCCATGCCTTGAAACGGGTGCTGGATTTTACAAGGCGCAGATCCTTTTCATGAGGTACAGGGAGGATTTCTTTCTTGAAAAAAAGCGCCCCAAAATGTGTAATCGGTATAAAAAGGATAAGCAAAATAAAAATAAGTGCCCAATCCAGTGAAAAATAATACTTAACAAACAACAGGGGAAAAAGGCCCTCAAATAGTTGATCAAGAAGCGGTATCGCAGTGCCGCTCGCGAGTTCAAACCTTCTTTTAAAAAAACTGCTCAGTGAATCTCCCAGCATTGAGAAGAATCCGATACAGAACCCCACAATGAGGGGAAGCCCAAAAAATCCACTGAGTAAAGTTCCCGCTGCTATGCTTCCAATAGTTCCACGGATAGTTTTGTGGCTGCCCAGCAACGGTTTTCCGTCCAAAAATGTCCGGTTCCAGTCGATCGGCCAGCTCCATCTATCTTCCAATAAAAACGCAATAACAGGAGGTGCTGCATTAACGGCAAAAAGAAGGATTATGATCTTAAGGCTGATGAGTATAATAGTGGAATCTCCTTATTCAGGTATATTTTGGAAAATAATATCGTCACCCTTTGCATCAGCTTTTATAATTGTATTTTCAGTAAATTTCCCCTTGAGAATTTCTACAGCCAGAGGATTTTCAATATATTTTTGAATCGCGCGCTTTAAGGGTCGTGCTCCGTAAACCGGGTCATATCCCTTTTCAGCCAACAATCTGACTGCTCTGTCTGAAAGCTCAAGTTTAACATTTCTTTGCTCAAGTCTTTTAAGAAGCTTTTCAATCTGAATCATCACAATTTTACCAAGCTGGTCAGGCGTAAGGTTGTGGAAAATAATATTTTCATCTATCCTGTTTAAGAATTCAGGTTTGAAGCTGGCTCTCAGAGCTTCTGTTACCCTGTTTTCCATTTCTTTACGGTCGCATGCTCCAAGTTCCTGTATCCAGTTACTGCCTACATTTGAAGTCATTATAATTATAGTGTTTTTAAAATCTACAGTTCTCCCGTGACCGTCCGTCATCCGTCCGTCATCAAGAATCTGAAGCAGCACATTAAAAACCTCGGGGTGGGCTTTTTCTATTTCATCAAACAGCACCACTGAATAAGGACGTCTTCGAACCGCCTCTGTGAGGTATCCGCCTTCTTCATACCCAACGTAGCCGGGAGGCGCTCCTATAAGCCTTGCTACAGAATGTTTCTCCATATATTCCGACATGTCAATTCTTACCATTGCCTGTTCGCTGTCAAAGATGAATTCTGACAGAGCTTTTGCCAGCTCGGTTTTGCCGACTCCTGTTGGTCCCATGAAAATGAATGATCCTATAGGGCGATTTGGATCCTGCAGACCGGAACGAGCTCGGCGGACTGCATTTGATATAGCCGATATTGCCTCATCTTGTCCGATAACTCTTTCGGTGATGCGGTCCTCCATATGTACAAGTTTTTCCCTTTCACCTTCGAGCATCTTGCTTACAGGAATTCCTGTCCATCTGGATACTACCTTGGCAATGTCTTCAGCATCCACTTCTTCTTTAAGCATTTTTTTGTCTTTTTGAAGTTCTGAGAGTTTTCTTTTTGCCTCGTCAAAACGCTTTTTAAGTTCTGTTGCCTTGCCGTATCTTATTTCAGCGACTTTTGCCAGATCTCCTTCTCTTTCTGCGTGCTGTTCTTCGATGCCAATCTGCTCAAGCTCTTCTTTTATCTTTCTGATAGTCTGGATCATGTCTTTTTCATTCTGCCAGTGAGCTTTCATCTCCTGAATTTCATCTTTCATGGCAGCAAGTTCTTCTTCCAGTTTTGCAAGCCGCTTTTTTGACGCGTCGTCAACTTCTTTTTTAAGAGCTTCTCTTTCTATTTCAGCCTGGGTTATTTTGCGCTGGATTTCGTCAATTTCCGCAGGCATGCTGTCTATTTCTATTCTGAGCTTGGAGGCGCATTCATCTACAAGATCAATGGCCTTGTCGGGAAGAAAACGATCTGAAATATATCTGGTTGAAAGAGTCGCGGCAGCAATTATTGCCGAATCCTTTATTCTTACTCCATGATGTATTTCATATTTTTCCTTGAGTCCTCGAAGAATAGAAATTGTGTCATCTACTGTTGGCTCAAGAACCATTACAGGTTGAAAGCGCCTTTCCAGAGCAGCATCTTTTTCAATATATTTTCTGTATTCATTTAATGTAGTGGCGCCGATACACCTTAATGTTCCCTTTGCAAGTGCCGGTTTCAGCATGTTTGAAGCATCCATCGATCCTTCGCTTGCGCCTGCTCCAACCACAGTATGCAGTTCATCAATGAAAAGAATTACTTGTCCTTCAGCTCTCTCTACTTCTTTTAAAACTGCTTTCAGACGATCTTCAAATTCTCCTCTGTACTTTGAACCTGCTATAAGCGCTCCCATATCCAGCGCAACGAGCCGTCTGTTTTTCAGGCTTTCCGCAACATCTCCCGCCACAATTCGCTGAGCAAGACCCTCTACTATTGCGGTTTTGCCTACTCCAGGCTCTCCTATTATAACAGGATTATTCTTTGTCCGTCTTGAGAGAACCTGAACAATGCGTCTTATTTCATCATCCCGTCCAATTACAGGGTCGAGTTTGCCAAGGCGTGCCAGATCTGTCAAATCCCGGCTGAATTTGTCAAGCGCCTGGTATTTTTCTTCCGGATTCGGGTCTGTTATGCGCTGTGAACCGCGAATATCCTTTAAAACTTTAAAAATTGAATCTCTGCTTATTCCATAACGGCTCAGGATCTTTATACCTTCACCGGTTTTTTCATCTGAAATCGCCAGAAGGATGTGCTCTATGCTTACATACTGATCCTTCATTTTGGCAGCTTCCGCAAAGGCAGCGTCAAGAATGGATTTTGTCCTTTGTGAGATATAAACATCTCCTGCACCGCTTACCTTTGGGAGTTTATCAATAGCCCTTGCAATCTCTTGAGCGACGTTTTCTGGTGAAACGCCAAGCTTCCGGAGCATAGACCTGGCTATTCCTTCCTGTTCATTCAGCATTGCGCTCAACAAGTGCTCAGGTTCAACCTGCTGGTTATTATTGTTTGAAGCCAGAGACTGGGCATTTTGAATGAGTTCCTGTGATTTTATTGTAAATTTATCAAAACGCATAAATATATACCTCCTGTTTTGAAAAATATGGGTTAGTTTTGATCTAATAGGAAAATAAACACTTACTATTTGATGTCAATCAGTTTGAAAAAGCCGGAGGAATTGAGGAATTAACGAAGGGGATCTTATTTTTTAAAAAAAATATAAGCAGCCAGGCAGATAAGAATTACGGCAAAGATTTTTTTGAAGTTTGCTGTTGAGACATGTTCAACAAGGCGCGAACCGATCTGAGCGCCGATAATGCCTCCTATCCCTAAAAGAATTCCGACTTTGTAGTCAACATTAGCCAGTTTATTATGTGCTGCCAATGCGGAGATGGAGATAACCAGTATTGCCAGAAAGGAGGTTCCCACAGATTTTTGTGCTGAATATCCCAGAAAAATCAACAGAGGAACCATAAGAAAACCTCCGCCCAGTCCGGAAAAAGAAGCGCCGATTCCAACCAGCACGCCCAACAAAATCATTACCAGCATATTTACATTAATTGGCGTCATTTTTTATGCCTTTCATATCTTTTCTCTACTGATAGTGAATAATAGATTTGACATTTTTGGCATCCTTCACGACAAGTCAAAAGTAGTTTACACTTTGTTGATCTTGTATTTTGGCAGTGAAAATAGAAATTGGAAATTGGAAAAAATATAAAGATGTGGATGTGTTACCTAATTTCAAATTTCCAGTTTCGACATCGGCATTCAATTCGATAATACACGCTTTTTCGAAAAAAGTGTAAACTGGTGAATGAAGGATGCCACATTTTTCTATATGATTTATCTAAAAAACTCAATGATGAAAAACAAGCAGATCAGCTATCCAAGAGCCATCTCTTGCTCTGTCCTGGTCGCCTTTTCCCTTATCGTTGCCATGCCCAGCGATTATGATACTGTTGGAATCAGAGCTGATGAAAGAGCAATCGCCGGGGCCATATTCTCCGGCGCCTCTCCGCTGCCATCTCCTGGTCCATGTCCATTGCCTGCAAATGCAATGCCGCCAAAAAATACAAAAGATAGTGCGAGACAAATAATCATAGCATTTGCATGGCGGGCAATGTTTGTCAGCGTTTCCTGAAAAATTCGGAAAATTGCTGTAGAAGTAGCTTTAGGAATTGATATAATTTTACACTGAATATTGGTCCGATTTTGAAATTACGGCCTTTCCTTTTAAGTCCTCCAGTTTGTTTATACCCCCGCCTTTCCTGGCAATGACCACGCCGGACTGGGAGATTGACCCCTTGTCGGTTAAAACGCTAATAAGGGTATCTTTGTCATATAAGTCGGCTGACTTTACATAGATATGGGGATCCAGGAAAACGAACTCAATC
>Ga0255368_10059_pt1 | contig 23711 bp, 25 predicted proteins | sample ANMaggSeSYBR01E6_FD_182094 | JGI IMG/M metagenome (GOLD analysis project Ga0255368, IMG submission 182094) | Sediment cell enrichment communities from methane seep in Santa Monica Basin, California, United Staets - ANME aggregate JGI... | ecosystem: Environmental > Aquatic > Marine > Cold seeps >...
AGTGGTGTCGAATATGCAGAAGTGCTCGACCTTATGGCATCAACACCTCAGGATGTCTCCATGAGGATCGCAATGCTTAAAACCGCATCACGGGCAGACGTTGAACGTGTCGGTGATTGGCTGGTCGTTACTTCGAACGTAAGTTCCTTTGGTGGTTCTGCTTCTTCCATGCTTATCAATATCGGTGGAGATGTTGCTTTTGTAGGCACTGCAAGATCCGATAACATAAGAGTAAGCGGTCGCGCCAAACGCGATGCTGTCAATGCAGTAGTTGCATGATGATCTATTACACAATAGTTGGTAAGTTTAATATCATTGAGCTGTGCGCTGGTAGATGTGTCTACGACCACTACCAGATCATAATCTTTAGGATCAGGATTATCTATTACATCTATCTCCAGTTTATCAACAAGTAATGCTGCAACTCTGTTACAGCCATCCACAAGCCCCACTTTGCCTCCGATAGACTCAGATAATGCAAATGCACTACTTATGGCGTCCGGATCGGCATTTCGATGGCAGAGGTATAGGATATTGTGATAATCTAGGAGACGGTTGTAGAATCCAGCTTCGTCAACCTGCATTGCTACCTCTCATCCATTCAAACAGTATCGCCTGAAAAGGATAAAGGAGGGTTTACAAGGATCACTGTCCCTGAGTACCCATTGCCTGCTTAAGTTGTTCCTGAAGCTGGGTAAAACGCTTTGAGATGCGCTCTTCCTGGCGTGTGATGGACTGAAGCCTAAGTGAAAGTGTCTCAAGTCTCTCTTTCAGCTTTGTGACAGTATCATCCTTGTTTGACTGGATCTGAAGGTCACCTACAGCCCTGTAGACAACAGCATCATCGGAAAGCTTTTCAAGCTCTTCCAGTGCCATTTCAGACTCTTTCTTCATAGATTCCATCTGGTTCTTCTGCATAGCAAGAGCCTGCGCCTGCTGCTGAACCTGCTGCAACTGTGCAAGCTGATTCTGTACTTGTGGGGGTATTTCTGAACTCATATTGGTTTCACCTGACCAGTCAATAAACCTGAAATGATTTTAATGTTTCTATCCAAGGTCCATCAAAATAAAAAGCAGGGTATCTCATACACCATTTCTGGCATTCTTACCGACAGCACATACATCATGTGCTATTTGTATCAGACGAAGCCAGGTGTTGAGTGTGGAACGCATTGATATGATGTCATCAGCAGTGATATTCATCACAAGGGAATCATTACTGACATTTACATCCACAATAGAACGTTCTGAGATCATGGTCCCAAGTTCAGGTAAGATGCAACGATATATAGCCTCTGCATTCTCTGTTACAAAAACAGATTCAGAAGCCATTTTCATTCAGATATCCCCATTTTGCGATAATTTTTGATATTTAGCCTAAAAAGCAGATTATCAAGATAAATGAATTCAAGATGATCATCGCTGGCAATAAGACATTTTGAATCGTAATAACATTCCCCTTCAGGAATATCGAGATAATAGGAAAGCAACTCGGACAGCTCGCCATCACCATTTATTGAAGGCTCCAGCGCCTTAAGAGGAACATATTTGTAACCGTCGGGGTAAAATACGCTCAGATGGATCGATAACAGTTCAGCGCCCTCGCCATCATAGAACATAATGCTACCAGGACTTCCGTGATAATCACCTATGACCATCAACAGACCATCTTCACACAAGTTGATGATGTCCATTAGACCCGTTTTTCCACGGGCAACATATTCGCAATTAAAAAAAGATGCCAAATACTTGCACATAGTGCGAGTATTGGCTGAAGGTTTGCGAGAAGAAGTGATTAGCATGACTTCTTACTCGACCTTAACCTTTTTGATCGATGATTGCGGTCTTTCTTTTACAAGTATACGGTGCCCGCAGTACGGACAGCGAATACCAGTATATCCATAGTCGATCTCGACTGGCCGCTTGCATCGTGTACACTTATAGTCCATATTGATTACTCAACCTGTTCAGTGGCTTTCTTAACAGTCCTCACCACAGTCTTACCGACGGTTGTAGCTGGGATGTAAGTACCACCTGCAAAAGTATATCCACATTTTTTACATTTCCAGATGCCGGTCCCAACTCTCTTTACAGTCAGGCGTGCACAGCTTGCGCATTTGTGTGCTGCATGCATCTTCTCTTCGAGATCAGCAACTAACTTTCGGTCCCTTCTACCATAGCGTGTACCAAATCTTCCTGCGGACCTAGATACACGTCCTTTCTTAGTATATTTCTTTGCCATTATAAATATCTCCTTGAAGCAGATTCCTATTTATGATCGAGCTTATAATGATCGAGTATAATCGTTACGAGCCTTCATTGAATCAGAGACGATTCAGATGTTGAGGAGGTATTCCCCTCTGATTTGCGCTCCTATCTCACGTGATTTTTCAACGGACCTCAGGAAGTTCTCTTCTGAGAGCGTACCTGGACCGCTTTTCTGCATAGCACAGATCGAACCATCCTGATTGGTCACTATAGTGAGTCTTAGATCACTAACAGATTCCTCATTATTGGTCGCATCAATGACAAGTTCCCCTCCAATGTCAACAAAGGAGAGAGAGACCGGCATTTCACGGATAGGCAGTTTTACATCCCCTCCGCGACCTTCGCGTTCTCCCGGAATAGTCGCCGTCATAAGTGCTGCAATAGCACCGAGTGAAGCAGCATCCAGTAAATTACCACTGTCGTTAAGCACATGAACATCTATGAAAACTATCCAGACCTCTTCTCCTTCCGTAATACACAACTTGTTTAAATCAATTGCGCCTGATTCACGGATACCGCGGTCTACCACACGTGCCATTTCAATAGCTTTCTCTCGTGGTGGACCAGCTTCGAAGTTTGGTGAAGCTATAGGATTAAGCTCCATACTTGTGATAATGACGCCCTTATCTGCAGAATCCGCGAACGGAGAGCCTACCTGCAGTTTGATACCGACAAGTACCTGCGTATCACCCAGCAAGACCTTTGCAGAGCCTTCTGCCTTATCAATGACATTGGTCTCAACTATCAGATCACGCACTTCATCGAACCCACGACCATCTTCACGCTGGCCTTTGAGAGCCAGATTGAACAAATAATCTTTCTTAAGTCTTGATATAGCTTCACTCATTTTTCTCACCCTCATCCTCATCGGACTCAGCGCCCTCGGGTTCTGAAGAGCTGTCATCCTCGGACTCAGCGTTTTCAGTTATCTCGAACTCAGAGACATCTTCCCCGAACAGGTCCTCAGCTTCATCAGAAGCATCCCCTACCTCGTCATCTGTGAAAGCCTCAGCCTCATCCTGAAGCTCGATATCCTCGTCCTCATCCTCAGCCTCGAGCTCGTCGTCCTCAGCCTGAATCTCAGCTTCAGAAACGGTCTCAGAAATTACTTCAACGTCCTCAGATTCATCTTCGGAGGTTGCGACCTCAGCCTGAAGTTCAGCTTCTTTGAGGATCTCCTCCTCGTCAGCAGTACCGAACTTTGATAAAAGGGCTTCCTTCTGAATAGCAAATATCTGCTCACAGCCCTTCCTGACCATCTCGATACCCTTAGCGATCTCATCAGCGGTAAGATTACCATCCATCTGAAGTAAAGTGATCTCGCCATCCTCGGTCATTGCAATAGGCAGGTCAGCATCACCATAATTGTCTTCAGGCTTATTAAGGTCGAGCACCAGCTGACCATCCACCTTTCCGACAGCACATGATGCAACCAGTCCTTTCATAGGAATACCTGCATCCACAAGTGCAAGTGTAGCAGCATTTATAGCTGCTGTCCTTGTACCTGCATCTGCCTGAAGGACCTCTGCAAACACATCAATAACAGCACCTGGATAGAACTGTTTCATCACAACAGGTTCGAATGCTTCTCCGCTTACCTTTGAGATCTCAGTACTCCTCCTGCTTGGACCAGGACGGATACGATCCTCCACAGAGAAGGCAGCCATATTATACCTATACCTTACAAGTGCTTCACTTGGACGCTGAAGCCTGCGTGGGTGAAGTTCCCTTGGGCCATAAACAGCCGCAAGGACCTTGTTGTTACCCCATTCAAGATAACAAGAGCCATCTGCTCTTGAGAGTACGCCCATTTCCACGGTCATTGGGCGGATCTCATCAACACGCCTACCGTCAAGACGAAGTCCATTCTCGTCAATAAATTTTTCCGGTTTATCACTCATATTTAATCTCCAATTTCATCTCATTCTCCCATCTGCAAACACAAAAGGTCTTAATCAGTCTCTTCGGAATCATTTTCCAGCAAGACATCGACCTTACGACTGGTCTCTTCGGTAACGTCATCATCTTCAAGGGATACACCAGCAACTTCCTCATCTACTAGCTGTTCTTCATCGGAACTCTCAGTCCCTTCCGGCCCACCCCTCAAAAAAATTCCGATCTTATCCGTTAAACCGGATATATGAGATTCACTTTCTATCATTTCGATCGCTGTTGTCAGACGATCCATATCGTTATCCCTACCATTGATCCAGATACGGCCGTTCTTTCCTACGAAAACATCACAATTCGACTCTTTCTTAAGAACAGACACCATTGAACCCCCGTGCCCGATGACACGTGGCACCTTTGCAGGCATAACTTCAATGATACGACCTTGTCTTAGGACCTTTGAGCCCTGTTCACGCATTGAAAGCTCTACTTTCATAGCCTTGCTGACATCTTTCACACGAACAACGACAGAATCCCCAATATCCATGAACTTCCTCATTTCAGAAGAATCAACACGTTTAGGAAATTCAGATACATGAAGTAGACCATCATACGGAGAGCCTGTTTCCATTATCCAGTTGGAAGGAGTAACATCAATGACCTTCACAATAATGAAATCCTTACGCGAAGGAATATATTTTCCGGAGAAGGGTACTACTGAAACCCTTCCCTTGAAATTTGCAACTCCATAAAGTAAAGAATATATATTTCCGTCTTTAACATAAGTGCCTGGCCCGGCCATTTCTTTCTTCTCAGAAAGCAATTGCCCGGGAATTACAATATTACGATCCATTAATTAACCTCTTACAAAAGTTTTGTTTCCGCATCACCTTTTGTCAGATGGTTCACAAGACCATAAAAGTCATTCTGCATACCTGCAGGGATCTTGACAACAGCAACCCAGGAACCATCGTTCTCCCAGCTATCCCTAAGCATGGTACCGAACTTTGCGATATCCCCATAGGATTTTGCTGCATAGTCTGAAGGGATCTTGACAGCGATCTCAACTTCTTCAAAACGAATAGGAATGATCGGTCTTATCGCCTTCATGACAATATTGACCTGCTCATCCACACTCTTCAGAGGATCGATGTGGATCTTTGCCTCTTCCATTGCTTTTTCGATCCTACTAGGTGGGTGAGGTGCCCTTGTCTGAGGATTTATTGCATTTTGTGCAATAGTGGAAATTACCTGCCTAGTCTTCTCCTCAAGAATATGTTTCCTCTGTTCCTTGGTAAGCTGAAGTTCGCCGTGTTTGATAATATACGCTGCGATCTCAAAAACATCATCTGTCTGGAATGCATTGGTAAGATCGGATTCAGATGCATGGTCTCCCCTGCCGGAATCCTCGAAAACTGACTCTACTGCAAGAACGTCCTCAATTTTAACATTGCCTCCTTTCTTGAACTCCAGAGCCCCGTCAGGATCCACAAGCACTTCATAATGTTTGCTGCCTTTCTTTAGCCTTGCAACCAATGATTCATCAAGAGATACCATACTCTACACACTCCTATATTACACAATAATGCTCATAAACACATTATTCGTCCTGCTGCTTTTCCTCATCTTCTGCTTCTTCAGGGGTTTCGTCAGAATCGTCTTCCTTGTGCTTCGCAAGAATTGTTTCGACGTATGACTCGACCTCTTCGGCAGGGCATTTTCTGAACTGGCGATCCTCAAGAGTGACCATACCCACTTCAAGTGTTGCAGGATCGATCTTTACATCAGATGCTCTGTAAAGCGCTTCCATTCCAAGCATTACTGCTTCTTCCATGGTCATGTCATCACGATGCATTTCCTCGAAAGTTTCCATGAAAACGTTTCTGCCTGCGCCGATCGCTGTTGCTTTATACTCAAGAAGTGCACCGCTAGGGTCACTTTCGAAAAGCCTTGGATGTTTATCATCGACACCTGCGATCAAAAGTGCAGTACCATAAGGACGGACACCACCATATTGTGTGTATGTCTGCTTGTGGTCACAGATCTTCTTTGACAGAACCTCAACACCGATAGGCTCATCGTAGGTGGCCATATTGATCTGAGCTTCCACCCTAGCCCTGTCCACGAGAGCACGTGCATCAGCAACAAGACCTGATGTTGCGACTCCGATATGCTCATCGATCTGGAATATCTTTTCGATGGATTCCGCTTCGATCAACCTGCTTGTGATCCTCTTGTCAACAATAAGGACAACACCGTCCTTTGCTTTAATTCCAGCAGCAGTAGTGCCTCTCTTTACGGCTTCCCTTGCATACTCGACCTGAAAAAGCCTTCCATCGGGACTAAAAACAGTAATTGCTCTATCATAACCCATTTGTGGTGCCATTTGCATGCTCTCTTATCTCCTACTAATTATTTTGTGATTCTAAAAAACGTATGAATAGAGTTTCTGTACATTCACCTAGTTCACTTGAAGTAATTCCAAATTATAATATATATGGCTGTTTATGTCTTTTCTTCAGGACTATATACAGTACACCCTTCTAAATACTTTGTTGTTGCTCCATGCACCGTCCCGGATATACCAAGAACATGAATTATCACAGGCTTGCCATTCACCGATGTAACCGAAGCAAGAACAGCACGGGTCATATCCATACGATCCCGAAGACAACGTACAATACCTTTTGAATCCTCAAAGTCAAGTAACTTTATATCGCATTCACTTGAACCCTTATCGCCCACTAGCGAACTGGCACATGAGAATATCTCACGCAGGAGATCACTTCGATCAGTCCTATTGCCACCTATAAGTTCAAATGCAAAATATCTGCGGTCCTGACGCAAGGTCGGAGGAAGGACTTTCAGCTTCATTCATCCTCCTGAACAGAAAGAGAAGGCTCAAGTATCTCCACCCCTTCACAAACATAGTTCTTATCATGTCGTTTCTTTTGAACTATTCCCAAAGGAGTTTCCGATAATGCCGTGATGGCCTCATCCTTATCCATTCCAAAAAGAACTGCAAGTGCAATGATCTCCCGAGGTGCACGCAGACCAAAGACAGATGAAGCATTACTTGTAAGCAACATTGGAACATCATATTTCCTTGAAAGTGCCAGATAATCCCTGAAATGAGATAAACTGTGCACACGTCTGCCGCCACGGGACATGATCAATGAATCAATATCAAATCCAATAGCAACATTATTTTCACTCGCAGATCTTGCAAGTACATGATTTAAGCCACTACCCTTTGGAGTGGATGGATGTAAAAGGACATCAACGTTCGAATTCTCCAATGCTGCACGATTAATTCCCTCATCGCCACCATGCACAGCCAGAACATCCACTTTATTGCGATATTTTCCAACAAGACCATGAAGCTTAGATGGATTGGAAGCCACAAGCTCGATCGTACGAAAAATATCAAAAACCTCAACGCCATTAGATTTTAGCGGCCCTTCTGCCGTGGAATGATTGCTCAGACCGACCCCGGCAAAACCAAGGTGTTTTGCCATTGAGACCAGTTCGTCTGCCGTATTTATTCCATCTGGCACAGAGTGTACACTAAGATCATAGAATGAACGTTCAGCCAAATAATTCCTCCACGATCCTGCCGGCATTAAGCCGATCCTTTGGATACGTTTCGATCTTCACCTTCACGATTATCGCATCCGATGAAGAGGATAACTTGATCTGGCCATTGTAAGCTGCCTGCTTGTCGAACCTCAGATGGAACATCTGGTCATCATCAAGACGGTCAGGCATCTCCTCACGAAGAAGTTCTACATCTTCAGGCGTCATCTTTGGCCTGACGAATGCAGCAAAGGCCTTTGTGTCGGGCTTGCGCTTAATAGTAGCACTGAACATGGTAATAGGATTACCATGATACCCTTCGATAATCAGGGACTCAACGTACTTATCAGTATCAGTACACTTGCCCTTGTCAAATGAATTCAATAAAAAGAGATCCAGAGCAGATCTTACTCTGGACTCATCCTCAGTAGCATGTGCGCTTACACGCACAGAGATATAGTGGATCACTTTTTGCTTCTGTTGAGGTTTGATCGTACGCTTGGCCGGGTCTTCTCAGTACCTGTACCGCGTGTCTGCATGCCTCTGCCCTTGCGGCCTGCACTGGTCTTACCACGGAATACCCTACCGCTGTGAGCCTTGCCACAGATCCAGTTGAGATTCTTGTCAGATTTGATGACAGGGTGGCTTGGGTCAACGAGAATTACCTCGTACCATTTCTGCTTACCATCTTCGCCTACCCAGTAAGAGTTAAGGACTTCCATGTTAGGGTACTTTCTTGCAGCACGCTCTTCAGAGATCCTCTGAATGCTCTTACCGACAGTGATCTTGTTCTTACCGGTGTGCTGAGTACGCCTTCCACGAATGTAACGGGACTTTCTCATGCTACCCCTTCGTACCTTTACACGAGCAACAACGATACCCTGCTTGGCCTTGTAACCAAGTGATCGTGCACGATCGATACGTGTTGGGCGTTCTACTCTTGTAACAGAGCCTTCCTTTCTCCATACCTGAAGCCTTTCCCATCTAAGGTCACGGACGTAAGTCTCGTCAGGGTTCTTCCATGCATCTCTTATATATCCATAAAATGATTTTGACAATTTATTCACCTAGTTTCATGTTAGTTTCACGGTTCAGCTGAAGTTTTCAGCCACATTCCCACGGGATATTATCCCGACAATGAAACATCGATTAGTACGTACGCTATGGCATTTAAGTCTTTGTATCCAACAGGATTGAAAGGATTATGGAATAAAACAAGTAGACAAAAAAAAGGAAGAAATTGGTTGAGAGATAAAGCTCTCAACTAATACTTAGCAGTAGGGTTCACTTGAAAGAAATAGGTCGATCAGTTTACTAATTTCTGCAAAAGATGATAAACCATTAAGATAACCATCGATTCCTGCACTCACATCACCAAAATCGATCAAACAGTCCTTATTTTTATCGTACACATTGTATGGAATTGCAGGATCTGTAACTGGTTCACCCCATCCGAAGTTCTGTGTGTACGTTGCAGCATTGCTGTATGATCTGCCACCATAAGTGTATTCACCAACCCATATGCCAATGCCAATCTCATTATAATTTGGGTTCAATATATTTGCCCTGTGCCCAGGAGAATTCATAAGACCTTCATGCGCAGACACAACACTTGGAGGTACCCGGAAAGCAATGTTCTCAGCATATGTATAGGATGCGTAGCCAGAGTTCCCGATCCTTGTAGAGAAAGAGGAACCATCATATGAATTGTGGTTGAAATAATCTTTTTCGATCATCTCCTGACTATGATCACTTGCCACACTATTAAGAAGAGAATTGAACCTATAGGGATCAAGCCCATTTTCTTCGCGCTCCTGATTTATAAGGTCAAGCATCTGTTGTTCTTCCTCAGCATATGGATTATCAGCACTTGACGTAGAGACAAGTATTGAGACCATACCATTAACAACTGAGACCGGAACCGCAGCACCACCGGAATTGCTGACCACCACATTGCTCAATTGTAAAGAGGAAGCACCTGATCCTTTTGAATCAAAGACTATCGTAGCAAGTGTTCCAGACTCCGTTACCTCATTCTTGCCAAAAATAACATTGTATACGTTCATAATGGCCCCTTCCGAATTATCGATCGTGCCCTCATTGAACATTGTAGAGACACCATTTGTGAAAACTTCACCTTCCGAGATAGAGACCACAGAAAGGACGTCACTGTCAAAAGAAAAGTCAAATTGAGCACCCGATATAGGAGTATCCGGTTCAATATAAACTACAACAGTTACGGTAGAACCAGCAGTTACCGATTGATCAGAAGGAGAAATGCTTACAAGGGTCTCCGCTGAGACCGGTGCAATTAAGACACTGGCAAAGAGTAACAATAGGAATATTCGGAAAAAATAACCCGACGATATAGATTTTAAAGTATCATTCATTTAAATCACCACGAACAAAGGAAGAGATGTTAAAAGCAAGCCATTAGCAAGGAAATTGCTAGGATCTTTAATTTTTTCATTTTTCAATTAACGCCCATTTTTAGAATTAGACCATCATTAACAATAGTCCAATAATTATCGAATTGTGTTTATATAATTGCATTCAGCCTGTTATACTGAACAAGTATATACACCTAATGCACACAAGTCACATAAAATAAGTAAATTAAGGCAGTTCAATATCACATTAAAAAAAAATAAGTTGGAAATATTCTTTAGGTGTGGAATGGAAGGATATCCATACCAAATTTTATCGAATAAAACCTGCAACACAAAAACGTTGTCTTGGGAGTTATAATGTGCATAAAGCCATATGACCGCTCTTGAAAAAGTTACAAGGACAACAGAAAAACTTGACATTATAGTATAGTATTACAAGAAAAGAAAAACGTGGGGCTGGAGAGATTCGAACTCTCGATCGACGGGTCTCTCCGAACAACTGCCTTACGACAGTCAATTCTTAAGAACACACATCAGTGCTCCAACGGCTCTTCACCGACCCACTCCGTCGAGTAGATCTCAGTAGACCCGTTGTTCATCATTTATCCGCTGGAGCCCGTCGCCATTCCAGGCTAGGCCACAGCCCCGCAACCTTGCGATTACAACCCAAAGATACACCTCATCGGAGATATAGGTATCGGTTTAAAGAACAAAAAGGGTTCAAGAATGTAACAATTGCACATCCTTCAACCCAAAACGATCATTCTGCATTGATAAGGTCAGCAAGTTCAAGACAGATCTTTTCGATCTCCTCACGGATAGTATCGACAGAAACTCCGAGAAGGCCTGCAAGATAAAGTGCTCCTCCGGCACCTACACCTTCCTTCACATAACCAAGCTCATACTGCCTCAATCCCTTGTGGGAAGAATTACCAAAACGAGGATCAATTGCGAACATATCAGCATCAAGTGCTTCGATGATATCATTGAAATTTGCAGTCTCATCATTAGCGACATAGCTTGTGGTCACAATGGACACATTACTAAGATCAGTACCCAGATGCTTCATAAAAGCATACACTGCTGCCATCTGAGTTCCGCCTGCAAGAATTACACGCTTACCTTTAAGGCCTGAAACAAGACCAGCCACAGCTGGCATCATCGGATCACCAAGACAGGCAATCGCGCGCATAGGGTCCCCCTTAAGACCACCAGAGACGATGCCTGACACATCCATTGCCTCTTTAACGACCCTTCTCTTAAGTTCCACAGGATTCTCGGAAGAACTGCTACTCACATTGCTATCATATCCGAGAGCATCGAGGACGCCCATGGCAGTGGTCGTGCCGGCAGGAGTGCTCTCCCCTATTACGAACATATCATGGTCATCGCGAACCCTCTCGCCAACAGAAAGTGCAGCCTTGATGATACCTTCAACATCATGCACCGCAACATCGTTCCTGATATCTTCCCCATACCTTGCACCAAGGTCCTCAAAAGGAACCTTAGGAGGTATCTTCAGACCAGAGTTCACAAAAAGATGAGGGACCCCTGAAAGCTGTAATGATGCACGTGTAATAAGTCCGGGAGTGGGAGTATTATAAGGAGGTGTCATCGGAATCACAGGAGTACTGATGATTCCACCAGTCTCCACAAGCTCCGCGTCGCCTGTCGGAGTATAATCCGTAAGCTTAGCAGTCTTTCCTGCCGCAGACAACTTCTCGATATATGCAGTTTCCGTATTTCCCAATACACAAATGAATAACGGCTTTTCCGGTCTTTTATCATTAGCTATCAGAGATCCCATATCAAATCACCCAGTCAGTATCAATAAGTCCTTGCCACGTAAACCCTTGTACGAGTTTCCTTGCTACAGATAGGACACTTGTAAATACCATCCTCATCCATATCAGTAGGAATTCCAAGTATGCCTGCACCAGCCTGTTCATCCAGATCGAGACCACACTTTTCTTCACCACACCACGGGACAAGAGCAATCCCATCCTGCACCTTTTCCTTAACATCAGCCACAGTGGAACAATCGAAGATGCGCTCGTTCAACTCAGCGGTCGCCTTTTCCAAAAGGGCTGCCTGAATGATCTCGAACCTTGAGAGAACCTCATCCTTGATAGAAGCCAGAGGTACCTGTTCCTTCTCACCAGTATCACGCCTGGCAAGCATTGCAGCCTCGTTCTTCAGGTCCCTCGGACCAATCTCGATCCTCAAAGGAACGCCTTTCATCTCCCACTTATAATACTTGGAACCCGGACGTTTATCGCTATCATCGATAGTGACCCGGATACCTGCAGCCTCAAGCTCAGCCTTCACATCATTACATGCATTGAGCACAGCTTCCGGTTCTTTGAAAATGATAGGTATGATAACGACCTGTGTCGGAGCGATCTCAGGAGGAAGTACCAGACCCTTATCATCACCATGGGTAGAAAGCAGAGTGGCAATGCACCTTTCAGAAACGCCATAACAGGTCTGATGAGCATAGACCTGTTCACCAGCAGCATCCTCATACTTGATATCAAAGGTCTTTGCGAAATTATCACCCAAATGATGTGCAGTTCCCACCTGAAGCGTTTTTCCATCAGGCATCAATGAATCTACCGCAATTGTATAATCAGCACCAGGGAACTTATCCCAGCTAGGACGTTTTGAAGGGAGCACAGGAATAGCAAGCCTTTTGTAGAACTCGATATAGAGCCTGATAGCTTCATCCACCTGAGAAGCAGCCTCATCCCAGGTTGCATGAACAGTATGAGCTTCCTTAAAAGAGGTTATCTCCCGGAGACGGATAAGCGGTCTGGTGTGTTTTGTCTCATACCTGAAAGTATTGACTATCTGGTAAAGTTTCAATGGAAGGTCCGCATGGGAACGCACCCAAAGGCGATACATAGGATAAATAGCGGTCTCACTGGTTGGACGGAGCGCAAGTTTCACATCAAGAGGAGTTGTGCCGCCATTGAGGACCCAGTACACTTCTTCTTCGAAGCCTTTGATATGTTCTGCTTCTTTCATGAACTCATGCTCAGGTATCAAAAGAGGGAACATTGTTTCCTGATGATCTTTATCAAGCAATCCACGAATGATATCATAAACATTTCTGCGAATGGAAAAACCGAAAGGATACCAGACATATGAACCTTTCACAGGATAACGTACATCCATGATCTCTGCGATCTGGAGCATATCATTATACCATTCGCTAAAATTCTCTTTTGAAGGAAGTGTTGCCTCTTTTTCTTGTTCAGCCATAATGTCACCAATAAGATCGAAACGATTAAATAAGAATTTTTGAGCTAAATACAGGCATCATTTATAGTTATTTCCAATCGGCTGTATCTTATCAGAAGAATCTGCTTCCATCTGGGACGTATCAACATCAAAGACAACCATGCCACTATGAAGGTCATTCGCTTCTTCGGCTGAGAGCTTTCTGGATACAACTTTCTCAGAGATTATAGCACTGTTACCAAGAGGATCTTCGATAATGATCGTCAGAGGAAAATCACCAGCTATAGCTTGTTCAAGCTGATCCTGCAACTCCAGCCCACGTGCATACGCATCGGCATCATCTTTGACCCAGCCAGTAGCGGTCACTACAACCGACTGCACCCTTTGGAGAATGCCCTCAATATTGGTAACATATGAATCAGAAACAGACCCAGGCTCAACATCTATCCCCAGTTCAGGAATCCTTATGGTGCCTGAGGTCGAACGTATGACCCTTGTATTGAGGTCTTTAAGTCCATTTACCTTGAGCTCAAAACGCATAGGATCTTTCTGAGCAAGTATCATTGTATCCGTGAATCTGAACCCACAGCTACAACAGGAAGTAGAAATGTACATAACTTCCCCGAAATAGGGAATTTCATCCCCCTGCCATTTAATAACAAGATCTTCCTGGCACATAGGACAGGAAGTTCTGGTCTCGAATGATCTTGGAGACTCTCCCCCGGAACTACCCTCTGCGCTCAATACCTTCCACCAACTATCTTGGATCTGTCTATCCTGACACCGGTCGGAGTGACAAGTACCTGATCATCCTTAATACCTGCAATGTCCCCATGCACATCGATAACAACATCTTTCAGATCCTTAAGTGCCCTGTCAAGCATGAGTTTATCAGCCTTGATATTAGAGATATCGATCATAAGGATATTACCATTATAGATCTCCTTCTTCAAGTCAGGAAGTTCGTTCAGGTTCGTAAGTTCTGCCACTCTGATATAGGTCTCTGCAGGTTCATCTGCCATTTCCTGTTCAAATTTACCAAGGTCAAGCTCAGTATATTCATCAGCATCTGTCGCACCCTTCACTCCACTTCCAAATATTTTATCCATGAAATTTGCCATAGTCAGCACCTTTGTCCTAAGATTCGATTGAATGGATTTAGAATATATCTTTAATAATTCTTTTAATATTTAAGCCATTAGCTATTTTGATTTTCTGGCTTCGCATCAATGTTATAGGGTTCAATATGGATGTTCATCATATTTTAATGATAGCTTCCCAGCCATCCTGAAATATCATGCCTCAAGGTTCCAAAGTTCATCCCCGACATAATGTATAGACTTAATAGCCTTACCTGACCTGCCCACCATCTCAGTCGCTGGCACAAGGGCACGTCCGATAGCAAGAGGCTTACCATGTGTTTCTTCAACGATAATAACAAGGTCGCCCTCATTCAACCCATCATCAACTTTAACGATTCCCGGACACATTATATCGGCACCATTCACAACAAACTTCACAGCACCTGCATCAACAGTAACGACATTGCAATCAAGTCCCAATTCCAGCACACCCCTTACAGTAGGGAAAGATACCTCACCCATCTGGAAGAAAAGCACCTTGCCATCAACGATGATGATCTTAAAATCATCAGCCATAGCACTATCAAACTTGCATTCTGAAATACTATCAATAACATCCCCGAAAGTAGATCGAAGACTTTTAAACAATTTGTTCTTTGCAGATTTTCTTAGTTGAACCCTAGACTTTACTTTCAACTTATCACCTTTGATAATAAACTTTGATAATAAAACATGATTTTAACCATGCATTATAGCCCCGTATTGTTTTAAACATTTCGAACAGGAAATTGCAAAAAAGAATGGAGAAGTATTCGAAAATAAACAGAACGCGGGGACTACACCCCAACCATCAGAATTGTTTTGGCCGCATGGGTAAAAATTAGAATGAGTAGTATAAAAAAAGGGAAATTATTATATAATGATTTGTAATAGGAGAGTTTAGAAACTAATAACTATATATTATTTGTAGTGTGATTTGCCGAGATCACAGATTATATTCAGGATTAATTAAAACCGCTGTTATAAGGCGGCTTTTCTAAACAAAAAACGGGAGGTATCAGCATAACTGGTGCTACAAAACGAGATTTCCGCGCATACACCCTTTCAAATTATAAAGAGATCCCACAGATACAGAATTTTACTCAGGAGCAGCAAGAGGATATCGAGATCGCTGCAAGGATATTTCCGTTCCGCGTTAATAATTACGTCATCGATGAGCTCATTAATTGGGACAATGTACCCAATGATCCAATGTTCAGACTTACTTTTCCTAACAAGGACATGCTATTGCCCCCTCACTACGAGGAGATGAAGCACCTTTTACACACCGGTGCATCGGAAGAAGAGGTCCAACAGGCAATACATAAGATACGTTTGACCCTGAACCCACATCCTGCAGGACAGCTTGATAAGAACGTTCCCGAACTTAACGGCAAGGTCCTTGAGGGAATGCAACACAAGTATAACGAAACCGTCCTTTTCTTCCCCACACAGGGACAGACCTGCCATACATTCTGTACATTCTGCTTCAGGTGGGCACAATTCACCGGCATGAAAGACCTGAAGTTCGCCAGCAAGGAGATAGAGACGTTAGTATCATACCTCCAGGAACATCCAGAGGTCAAAGATGTGCTTTTCACAGGAGGAGATCCTATGACAATGAGCGCAAATCTCCTGAAAAGATACATCGAACCTCTCCTCGAGGCTGATATTCGCACACTTGAGAACATCAGGATAGGCACAAAATCATTAAGTTACTGGCCACAACGCTTTGTTTCGGACAAGGATAGCGAAGACATACTGTCCCTGTTCTCCAATGTTACCGACCACAACAAGCACATGGCCATCATGGGCCATTTCAACCACCCTGTAGAGCTTACAACAGATACAGTCAAGGAAGCCATAAAGAACATACGTGCGACCGGAGCACAGATACGAACCCAATCCCCCCTAATAGCCCACATAAATGATGATCCCGTCATCTGGGAGCAGATGTGGAGAGAACAGGTACGTCTTGGATGTATCCCTTACTACATGTTCATGGTAAGGGACACAGGTGCAAACCACTACTTCGACACTCCGATAGCAAGAGCATGGGAGATCTTCCAGGAAGCATACCAGAACGTGAGCGGACTCGCAAGGACCGTACGCGGACCAAGTATGTCCACTGACCCAGGGAAGATAAATGTCCTTGGCACACAGGAAATAAACGGTGAAAAGGTCTTTGTGCTTGAATTCCTGCAAGGCCGTGATTGCGGATGGGTACGTAAACCGTTCTTTGCAAAATATTCCCCGACAGCCTCATGGCTTACCGACCTTAAGCCTGCATTTGGGGAAGAGAAGTTCTTCTTTGAAGAGCCAGGAACGATATAACCACTTAAGGGGACACCTTACCCCTGTTCCCATACATATCATATTTTTAAAACATACGCCTTTTAACAATAATATTTAAATCAGTTACCGCATTAGGATAACACCTATACGTAGCCAAGGAACTGGACATATCCAGGAGGGCACCATCATGATCAAAGAAGTTACTGACCAGTACAATGCCAAAGAGATCGAAACAAAGGTTCATGGATTCTGGGAGGCGAACAACGCCTACAGATCAGTACGTGAACACAGGAAAGGCGCTAAGAAATTCTATTTTGTGGACGGACCACCATACACCACAGGTCACATCCACCTTGGTACTGCCTGGAACAAGATAATCAAGGACAGTATCCTGCGTTACATGTCAATGAACGACCATGACATCCTTGACAGGGCAGGCTGGGACATGCACGGATTGCCCATCGAGGTAAAGGTAGAAGGTGCCCTTGGTTTTGAATCAAAGAAGGACATCGAGACATATGGTGTAGGGAATTTCATTGAGAAATGTAAGGAGTTCGCACTTCGCCAGAAGGACGATATGACCGGACAGTTCCAAACCCTTGGCGTCTGGCTTGACTGGGAAGACCCTTACATGACGCTCAAGGATGAGTACATCGAAGCTGCATGGTGGACACTTAAACAAGCACAGGAAAAGAACCTGCTTGACACCGGAAAGAGAGTTGTCAACTGGTGCCCAAGATGCGAAACCGCAATTGCTGACGCGGAGGTCGAGTATGAGGACCGCGAAGACCCTTCAACTTACATCAAGTTCAAACTAAAGGACGAAGAGAACACTTTTGTCGTCATCTGGACAACAACCCCCTGGACCATCCCCTCCAACATTGCTGTGGCAGTCCATCCGGAATTCGAATATTCAAAAGTAAAAGCTATCAGTGAAAATAATGCAACTGAGATATTGATAATCGCATCAGAGCTTGTTGAGAACGTTCTCAGAATTGGCAGATATTTAGATTATGAAGTTCTCAGTACGATGTCAGGCAAAGACCTCGAGGGCACAGTTTACGAGCATCCCCTTGCAGACCTTGTGCCTTTACAGGCAGAGATAGAACACAGGATATGCAATGCAGATTACGTTACAGCAGATAGCACAGGTTGTGTACACATTGCGCCCGGACACGGTGTTGACGATTTTGAAGTTGGCGTAAAGAACGAACTCCCGATCTTCTGTCCTGTGGGCCCCAATGGTAGTTACACTCATGAAGCAGGAAAATATTGCGGAATGAACATCCGTGACGCAAACCGCGTTGTTATGGATGACCTGCTGGAGAGAGGACTTCTCATGGCCGAGAGAATGATCAGCCACAGGTATGGTCATTGCTGGAGATGTAAAACAGCTATCATCTACCTTGCAACCGAACAGTGGTTCCTGAAGATAGGCGAGCTAAAGGAAGATATGCTCAAAGAGATCAAGAAGGTCAACTGGACACCTGAATGGGCAGGTTCTGCAAGGTTCAAGGACTGGATAGAGGGTGCACGTGACTGGTGTATCTCAAGACAGCGCTACTGGGGTATCCCGATCCCTGTCTGGAAATGTTCAAGTTGTAACAGCCTGACAGTTATCGGAACCCGGGAAGAGCTTATCGAACGCTCAGGAGCAGACCCGAATATCGAGCTGCACAGACCTTATGTTGACAAAGTGACAATGCCATGTGAGTGTGGCGGAACCATGAAACGTGTCGAAGATGTCTTCGATGTCTGGTTCGATTCCGCAGTGGCATCCTGGGCAACATTGAGATTCCCACATTCAAAGGAAAAATTCGATGAATGGTGGCCTGCTGACTTTATCACAGAAGGACATGACCAGACACGTGGATGGTTCTATTCACAGCTTGGAGCCAGTATGGTAGCATTCGGAAAAGCACCATACAAGAATGTGCTCATGCACGGTTTCACCCTTGACGGCAGCGGAAAGAAGATGTCAAAGAGCATTGGCAATGTCATACAGCCTGCCGAGGTAATCGATAAGTTCGGTGCAGACACCCTCCGATCATATGTACTATCAGCAAGTGCACCCTGGGAAGACCTGAAGTTCAACTGGGATGAGCTGGCAACAGTGCACAGGACGAACAACATCCTGTGGAATGTATACAGATTCCCGCTTCCATATATGGCACTTGACGATTTCGACCCTCAGAAGGTTTCATACGAATCCGTTGAAGCTTATTTGAGAAGCGAGGACAAATGGATCCTTTCACGCATGCAGACAGTGATCGCAGAGGTCAATAAGGCAATGGATGCGAGATTACTGCACAAGGCAATGCGTTCCATCAATGAATTCGTGCTCGAGGACCTTTCGAGATGGTATATCCAGCTCATCAGACCAAGGACATGGGTAGAAGCAGACAATCCCGACAAACTGGCAGTCTACAGGGTGCTCTACGATGTGTTCGTGACCACTGCAAAGTTGATCGCACCATTCATGCCACACCTTGCAGAGGAAATGTACCAGAACCTTGTCAGGAACGTTGACGAGAATGCTCCTGTGACCATCCACCTCTGCGATTGGCCAACTGTCAACGAAGCACTTGTTGACACCAGCCTTGAAGCACAGATGAAGGTCGCACGCTCTATCGTCGAGGCTTCTTCCAACGCTCGCCAGAAGGTAGGACGTAAACTCAGATGGCCAGTTTCCCGCATCGTTGTCAGCCCGACAGATGAGAACACTATTGCAGCTGTCGAAGGACTGCGCTCTGTCCTTATGGACCAGACCAATGCCAAGGATATCGAGACTACCAAGGTCGGTGAAAGCTGGAACGAGCTTGGAGTGGAATCCGCACCTAACCCCGGAGCCATCGGACCGGTCTTTAAGGGAGATGCAGGTAAGATCAGTGCAGCTATCGGTGCAATGGATGCTTATGACCTGAAGAAAGGACTTGTCGGCGGAGAGATGGAGATATCTCTTGCAGACGGTACGAACGTGACCATCACCGAGAAAATGGTCAACTTCAGCGAAACGGTCCCTGAAGATGTGGGAAGTGCTGAATTCAATGGCGGAGTGGTCTTCGTTGATGCAAAACTTTCCCATGAGATAGAGTCAGAAGGATATTCAAGAGAGGTCATTCGCAGGATACAGGACATGCGTAAAGAACTGGACCTTGATGTCGATGACAGTATCAGAGGTCACATACAGATCAGCGATGAAAGAGTACTCGACCTTGTTCTCGACTTTGAGAACTACATCGCAAAAGAGGTACGTGCAAACGTGCTTGTGATCGGCCTGGATGTCGAAACCACCGGAGAGCTCGCAAAGGAATGGAATGTCGAAGGCATCCCAATGAGCATAGCGATCTCAAAGGAAGAATAATACAAAGGTGAAAAAATGGATTTTGAAAAGTGGGAGCCAGTCTATAAAGCGATCCTCGAGGACTTCGGTTTCTCAAGGGAAGATGATCAGAATGCTGCCAACATCCTTTCCCATCTCCTGATAGGACCTAACACCGCAAGTACCGATGTACTTGAAGAGCTCATTTCCGGAAAGGATGTGCTAGTCTGTGGGAATGCCCCCACACTGGCACAGGAGCTCGACCAGGTCAAGATCGAAGACCACGTTGTCATCGCAGCCGATGGTGCCACTGCAACCCTTGTGGACAGAGGCATTATCCCGGCCGTTATCGTGACAGACCTTGATGGTGATGTGGAAAAAGAGATACAGGCAAACAAGGAAGGCTCAATTGCGGTCATACATGCCCACGGCGACAATATTGAACAGATATTGAAGTATGTTCCAAGATTCAACAACATCATCGGCACCACACAGGCAGCACCCTTTAGCAACATATACAACTTCGGTGGTTTCACCGACGGTGACAGATGCGTTTTCCTCGCAGGTGAGTTCAATGCGACCAGCATAACCCTTGCAGGTTTCGATTTTGACGATGAGAACGTAAATGAGATGAAGCATAAGAAACTTGGCTGGGCGAAGAAGTTGCTCGGCGTCCTCTGAGCTTTTCTTTTTTTCTTTCTTTCTTTCTTTCTTTCTTTCTTTCTTCTTTTTTAGTCTCTCTTTGTTCATCAATAGTATTTTTAAGGATAAATGTAACATTAGTTCAAGCCTACACCAGAGAATAAACAATTGTTTCAGGCAAATCAAAGATGAAATTGTTTCCATGCTTCACCCATAAATATTGATAGCAATTACAATAATACAGTATATTTTATATTGTTTCAATTCTAATATTCAATCGAAAATATAGTCCTTCATTACATTATAAATAAAATAACGTTTATTATAAATTCTAAAGAGGTTTTATGCGAACTTTAGTGATCTGCATCGACAGGGATAATGACCTGGGAGAAAAGGCGAATGTCTCCAGTCCTATCATAGGGCGTGAAGATAATATCAAGGCTGCAGTGGAACTTGCTACTGTCGATCCTGAAGACTCCGATTCAAATACGATATTCGGAGGTATAAATGTCCTCAATGAGCTACACTCAAAGGGTATTGATGCGGAAATTGTGACCTTTGCAGGGGACAAGAACGTAGGGGTAATATCAGATCAGAGGATAGTTGTCCAGCTTGATGCGTTCCTGGAAGAGAATGATATCACTAACGCGATCTTTATTTCCGATGGTGCAGAGGATGAAACTCTTATACCTATCGTCCAATCACGCGTCAAGATAGACTCCGTAAAACGAATAGTGGTACAGCAGAGTGCAAATCTTGAAAGTACATACTACATCCTCAAGAACGCATTCAATGACCCGAAGATATCACAAACGTTCTTCGTACCAATTGGCCTTACAGCATTGATATATGCAATATTCCTTCTGGCAAACTATCCCGAAGGTGCTATAATCGGTATTTCAGCAGCCATAGGCGCTTACATGCTTTACCGCGGATTCAATCTTGACCAACCCTTCGCCCTTTTAAGGGAAAGGATGAAGGGTTCCTACTATGAAGGTCAAATGACATTTATGACAAATACAATTGCCATAATCCTTGCAGTAATAGCCACAATGATAGGAGCGATCACGTTGTGGAATTACTTTAACGCAGGTGGTGGCTGGTATTATGGACTTATCACGTTATTTACCGTATTCATCAATGTTACGGTCTGGTGGTATGTGATAGCCATACTTTTCGCCAACATCGGAAAAATGGTCGACCTGAAAATAAACGATCATTTTTCATTAAAAGATGTTTCACCATCCCTTTTCATTATAGCAATGGGATTGCTTTTCTGGGGTGCGAGTACCTACATACTTACAGTCAGCGCATTACCCGGTGCAACGGATCAACATAACCTTAGTATCCAATATTTCATCTATTCAATAGTAGGAGCGATAATAATTGCTCTTGCAGGCATTAAGATATCCCTGAATGAATCCTTTTCTGACACACAACGTAAGATCAAGAAAGGTAAAAAGGATAAAAATAAGAACTAAACCGACAAATTACCACCCATGAGCGTAGATGTAGCAATACTTGGTGGTGTCGGATCCTCTTCTTTTACAGACGGAGACACAAAGATCGTAGCTACTCCTTATGGAGATGTAGGAGTGTACATCATCCATAACAATGGGAAGAACATCGCAATGGTTCCCAGACATTCCGGTGCAGCAGAACATGTGCCTCCACACATGATCAATTACCGTGCCATCATATGGGCCATCCGTGAACTTGGTGTGAAAAGGATAATAGCAACCAACTCAGTAGGCACCATGAAAGATCATCCAATAGGAAGCTTTGTAGTAACTGATGATTTTATCGACCTTACCAAAAGCCGCATATCCACATTCTATGACAAGGAAACCGTTCATGTGGACATGACGGAGCCATATTGTCACATCATAAGCAAATGCCTGATGAATTCCCTTGACAAAAAAGGTCTCAGCTATACCAGAGGCACATACATATGCACCGAAGGACCACGTTTTGAGACACGTGCAGAAATAGCGATGATGAGCACTTTCGGAGACATCGTGGGAATGACAGGATTACCGGAAGTTGTACTGGCAAGGGAACTGGAACTTTGTTATGCGTCCATCTGCACCATCACAAACCAGGCTTGTGGAATGGCCGATGGCAAGATAACCGCAGATGAAGTTGTGGAAGAACTTAGTACAAAACAGGATATCCTGCTGGAAATACTGTTCGATGCCATCGACAACCTTCCAATGGATAGGGATTGTAGCTGCAAAGATGCGACCCACGGTGCACGCCTTTAAGACAAGTACATAGATGATCTCAGGGGAATTTTGCAAAAAATATAACCTACGGTAGCTGAACATTCCATTATGCTTGCTGCCCAGTTCCCCGATACAAAAGATCTCGACAAGGTCATTGATTAATTGCTCACCAGCGTTTCGAGGAACTTTCTAAACCCTTCATCGTCATCCCTAGCTGAAAATTCAAATATGCTAACATCCGGATTGATAGCTTCAAGCATATATTTTATTGAAAATACCTTATCCTCATCAGTAGAATCGATCTTGTTTATTCCAATAATTTCCGATTCCTTGATCTGTGTAATGATGAATTTTGGCAATTTATTAATTTCACTGCTAAAAGTGCCTGCATCTATAAGGTATACAAGCAGGAAGGACATGTCCTCAAAAGGCATGTGTTCAAGGCTTTCTTTTATCTGAGCTGGAAAGGCAGTACCTTCAAGCTCTATGAACACAAATTCAGGGACAGATTTTTCAGCCATCTCTTTTAAGGTCTTTTCGACAGCAAAACGCAAACTACAGGGCACACAGTCAACAGATAACTCTTGTATAGATATTCCCTCAAAAGGGAAGGAATTCTCATCAAGCTTTATATCACCTTCACCTATAATTATTATTGCCAGTTTCTTGCTTCTTTCACCAAGATATGTTCCAATCTTGCCTATTAAGGAAGTTTTTCCACTTCCCTGCAAACCACATA
>Ga0255368_10065_pt1 | contig 23194 bp, 25 predicted proteins | sample ANMaggSeSYBR01E6_FD_182094 | JGI IMG/M metagenome (GOLD analysis project Ga0255368, IMG submission 182094) | Sediment cell enrichment communities from methane seep in Santa Monica Basin, California, United Staets - ANME aggregate JGI... | ecosystem: Environmental > Aquatic > Marine > Cold seeps >...
GGGATCTGACAATGTCATCATAACGACAGTACCGCAGTCGCCTTCCTTAAGATCGGCCAGAGAAACATAGCTCTCCTTGAAAGGACAATGTTCGTTCCCATCTGCAGGTTTGCAATCGATATTGTTGTTACCAAGGTAATTGCACATGCTTTCCACTACAAGGTCAGATAATGTATGTTCAAGCCCACAGGCTTCATTATGTGCGACCTCAGGATCGAGGGCCAGTACATCAGAAAGGAACTTCTCAATAACATGGTGTTTCCGGCGAATACTGTTCACCTGAAGGATACCTTGATTTGTAAGCTCAGTGCCATGATAAGGTTCGTGTTTCACAAGCCCTTCATCTGCCAGCTTTTGCACCATTTCAGAAACTGAAGCTTGAGAAAAGCCAAGCTCTTCAGCAATATCCTTGTTCTTGACGGGAGTCCCACGGCTCTTGCCAAGGGAGTCTATCGTTTCAAGATATTCTTCTATACGGTCGCCGATCATCTTGTTCACACTATAGTATATGTGTGGCTATAATCCCTGTTCTAAATATATAAATTGTGGTTAGCCATACCGAAAATTATTCGGATACATACCAATTCAAAGAATAAATACCATGGAAACAACGACCGTTGTCCACAGCCCGTTTTCATCCCCTTTTGCACACCGGCAATAGTGAACAGTATCGAATATATGACCGCTCGCCTTATACACCCGTTCCCTTTCCCCCCATGCCGAATCAGCATCGAACTCGATGCCAAGGGTTGTAGCGAGCATTGTAGCCGCAAGGTCTTCTGCGTAGACCCCTGCGGTCCGTTCATCCTCTCCGAAAGAATGATGTTCGGAAATGTAACCATAATCATTGCTATCAGCAGGCACCGCATTCCCAATGGCCGCTGCGATCATGCGTCCCGGCTCATTGGTCTGGTTCTTTGCCATGACACAATATACTATCTGCCCCGGAGCGAGTTCTTCAAGGCCTTCGTCCCTTGGAACAATAACACAGTTAGGTGGTAGTATACTTGAAACGGTCACAAGATTGAACTTTTCAATTCCCGCATCCCTTAACGCAAGCTCGAACGATGCCAGTTTATCCTTGTGCACGCCTGTGCCTTTTACCACGAATGCTTTCCGGGGGATCATAGGGAAGGCTATTGAGAAGAGACTTAAATACGTTTCGCTGGCAGGATAGCTTAAGACCAGACCAACATTTATATATGATTCAAAGATTCCATCAACCTCATACTTAAATGGTGATCTTTAATGGTAAAAGTAAAGGACCTTAAATGGAAGCAGGACATGAGGGTATCAGAGCTCGTCGATTCCTATGAGTTCATAGGATTCCAGAGCGTAGAGCTTCAGCGGGCATCCGATGTGATCGTGAAGATGAAAAAGGATTCTGCAAAGGTCTTCCTTACATTTACCTCGAACATGGTCACTTCCGGGCTTCGCGGATTCTTTGCACAGCTCATTGACCTTGGTATTGCCGATGTCATCGTCACTACTGTAGGCGGTCTTGAAGAGGATATAATGAAAGCCACCGGAGAGGATTTCCAGATAGGCTCTTTCCATACAGATGATGTTGAACTTCATGAACAGGGGATCAACCGTGTCGGGAACCTGCTCATCAAAACAGAGAGTTACATGAACTTCGAGAGCCTCGTCGATAAGATCCTCAAAGAGCTTTACGAAAAGCAAAACCGCTGGGCAGTCTCTGATATGCTCAGGGAAATAGGACTTATGCTTGATGATGAAAGCTCCATACTCTATCAGGCTGCAAAGAACAACGTACCCATATTCTGTCCTGCCATTACCGATGGAGCGTTCGGTTTCCATCTATATCTGTTCCAGCAGGAACACCCAGATTTCATCGTAGATGTAGTGAAAGACTTCGGAAACATCCTTTTTGCAAGCAGTCATGATGACCGCAAGGGTGTCATAGCCCTTGGCGGCTCCATCTCGAAACATCATGCCATATTGAGCACCCTCTTGAATGGAGGTGCTGAATATGCAGTATATATGACAACTGCTCACCGTACCTCCGGAAGTATGTCGGGAGCTAACACCAATGAAGCAAAATCATGGGGGAAAGGTCAAGGACGAAAGTGATGTTGCCACAGTAATAGGAGATGTGAGCATAACCTTCCCTCTGGCAATGATAAGGGCACTTGATGAACTTGCAGCCGATGGTCTGCTTAAAGGGCTGCAGGAGAACAGGACCACCGGAGTGGTAAAATGAACAGCACCGTACCTGCACCTAGATTCATCCTTTCAAAGAAGATAATACTCGAGCAGTACCGCAAGGTCAAGGAAGTGGCGGATATTGTCGCATTCAGCTCAAAGACGAACCCGAAGGTCAGCCCGTTGATCGAAGCTGAGACCGATGGACTACTGAGTGTCCACATGCCAAACGAGCTGAAGCACACAGGGGACATGTCAAGAGTATTGTTCCTGGCACAGGCATGGACACCTGAGATGATAAGGGAGCTTTACGAAAAAGGCATCCGTTCCTTTGCAGTTGATAACAAGTTCGACCTCGATACATTGCTTTCTACAGTCGATGATACCGACTGGAAGATCACATTATTGTTACGCCTCAAACTCAAGGAACACTCCATACGCACTGAACGTTACTTCGTTTTCGGAATGAGCTCGGACACCATCAACAAAAGGATAGCTCAGCTTAAAGGTAACAAGAACATCGAAAAGCTTGGGGTTCACTTCCACAGGAAAACACAGAACGTGAACGAATGGAAGATCCAGCCTGAGATAGAGGACGCACTCACTAAAGGAACACTGGAAGCCATCGATATACTGAACATCGGAGGAGGGCTACCTTCGGAGTATGCTAACACCAATGTTGATGTCATAAAAGGAATATTCAGACGCATATCCGAACTTCGGGAATGGCTTCATGAAAAGAACATAAAGCTCATGATAGAACCAGGCAGGTTCATAGCCGCACCTGCAGGGAAACTTGTGAGCCACATAACAGGAGTATATGATAACAACATCATAGTGAACGCATCTGTATATAACAGCGACATGGATGCCATCCTGGTTCCCGTGAAACTTCGAATCGAAGGAGAGGTCGGGAACGATAGTGGAAAACCCTATGTTGTGAAAGGGTGCACACCCTGTTCCATGGACCTGTTCAGGTATCGTGTTTACTTAAAGGATGAACCAAAGATCGGTGACGAGATGGTGTTCATCAATGCAGGAGCCTACAATTTCTGGTCGAACTTCTGTGACCTTGAAGAGATAGTTACGGAAATCATCGACTAAAAACCAAACCTTATAATATTGAAATCCAATCTGTACATCAATTATCTTATTATCGGTGATCAAAATGACTGAAATTACACACTGGGCAGATGTTATTGCTGAAGAAGCAGCAAAAAAATGGCAATAAACATCTGGTATCCACCGGAATTACCCCCTCCGGTCACATCCATATAGGGAATATGAGAGAGGTCGTAACAGCTGATGCGGCTTACAGGGCAATGAACGATGCAGGACTCGAATCCGAGTTCATATACATTGCAGATAATTACGACCCTCTCCGTAAGGTCTACCCGTTCCTCCCTGAAAGCTATGCAGAACATGTGGGAAAACCAATTTCCGAGATCCCGTGTCCATGCGGAGAATGTAAGAGCTACGCAGAGCACTTCCTCACACCTTTCCTTGAAGGTCTTGAGAAACTGGGAATACACCCTAAGGTATATCGTGCAGATGAGCTTTACAAGAGTGGAAGGTTTGTCGAAGCCATCAAGGCAGCCCTCATCAAAAGAGATGATATTGCAAAGATCCTGAAAGAAGTATCAGGAAAGGATGTACTTCCTGAGTGGAGCCCTTTCAATCCTATATGCCAGGAATGTAAGAAGATCAATACCGCAACAGTCACCGGATTCGATGCAGATGCAGAGACCGTTGACTACGAATGTTCCTGCGGACACTCCGGCACGGTCTCAATGATAGGTGGCGGAAAGCTCACATGGCGTGTGGACTGGCCTGCAAAATGGAAGATGCTGAATGTAACGGTAGAACCTTTCGGAAAGGACCATGCTTCAAGAGGCGGTTCATACGATACCGGAAAGAGGATCGTGCGGGAGATATTCGACCACGAACCACCTCAGCCTATAGTATATGAGTGGATCATGCTCGGACAGAAGGGAGCAATGTCATCATCAAGCGGCGTTGTTGTATCGATCTCCGACATGCTTAAAGTGGTGCCACCGGAAGTATTGCGTTACCTTATCATGCGTACAAAGCCTGAAAAACACATCAAGTTCGACCCTGCACAGCCATTGCTGACACTTGTGGATGAATATGAACGCCTCAACTCGAACGCTGAGATCGAAGGCCTTAACAAGCGCGTACTGGAGCTCTCCCACGCAAAGGGCATCTGCCACACCGATATCCCGTTCAAGCACATGACCACCATTGCCCAGGTCGCACATGGTGACTTCGACAAGATCATGAAGATCATTGGACGTGCCGGCTACGACACCACCAACGAGAAGTGTATCAGGGAACTTGTGAACAATGTCGCTAACTGGCTCGAGATGTACGCACCTCCATTTGCAAAGTTCAGCGTGAAGGACGTACTGCCTGAAGAGACAGCCAGCCTCACAGATGAACAAAAAGCATTCTTGGGTGCAGTATCAGAGATCATAGGGAACAGTGGAGAACTGACAGGCGAAGATTATCATAACCTCGTTTATTCTTCAAAGGAAGCAGGCTCAGAACTGAACACGAAAATAGCTGCAAAACTGAGCGTTGATGAGGTAGAGATAAACCCCAAGGATATGTTCAAGGCCATCTATACATCAGTACTTGGCCAGCAGTCGGGTCCAAAGGCAGGATGGTTCCTTTCATCCATCGACCAAGATTTCCTTGCAAAGCGCTTCAGTGAAGCAGCCTTGTACAGACCCTGAATATGACAGAAGGTAGAACGACCATATCTCATTTCACAGCATGGGAGGAAGAATACTCCCATGTGAAATGGGGAGGAGCAGCACCCATAGATGCCATACGCTCCCAAATACCTGAAAAGGGCCGAATCCTTGATGCCGGTTCAGGGAATGGTCGTCACCTTCTCCCCTTATCTAATTTTTACAATTGTGTGGGTATCGATGTATCCACAAAGGCATTGACAGCTTCAAGAGAGTATCTTGCAAAAAGGGATAGAGAAGCACACCACTCCACAGCTTCGATCACCGACCTTCCATTCCAGGACAACAGTTTTGATGCCATTGTCTGTTTTGGAGTGCTGCAGCATCTTCTCAAAAAAGAAAGAGAAAACGCGGTCTGTGAATTTGAACGTGTCTTAAAACCCGGGGGCATGATATTCCTCGAGGTCTTCGGCATAGAGGACATGAGATATGGCGGAGAAGAGGTCGAAGAACACACATTCGTTCGCCAGAGCGGCATAATCTATCACTATTTTACAAAGGAAGAGCTTCAAAACCTTTTCAGTGGATTCGCCACGAACGACATTAATGATGTGATCACAAAAAAAATATTCAAAGGCGAGTCCTATACCCGCCACATGGTCAACGGCATCATTCAAAAGGTATCAAAAAGTGATACCAAGATAAGCTAAAAGCACTAAAAGCAAGGCGCCGACAACTCCTGCCAGTGCACACACAAGTATTGTTATCCACGTAATTGCGATGTTTATCCCCAGTACGAACTTTGCCACAAGAAGGATAACGATACCAAGCACCGTGTTTACAACCATATTCTTGATGGTCTTAAGCACTTTGTACAATATAAGAGCTGCAATTATTGCAACCAGTACTATAATTAGTTCCATTACCATATTGATCAATCCTAAATATATATTAAAGGCATTTAATTTTTGCTTTTAAAAGAGCTCAAAAAACCATTAAGAATGAGTTCCAGTTCAGAATTATCCCCATATTCCCTTACAGAGATATCAGTATACGTATTCCCAAGCAACATTGCAGAAACATTTGAATCCGGCATGTGTACACACATTACAGGAATGCCTTTTTTGATCGCGGAACATACCTCATAACCAACGCCAATGGAAGGCATGCTGACCTCTGCGATCATGCATTCACTGTCCTGCAAGAAGGACATATCCCTTTCATATATCTGAGTCTCCGTCAAAAGGGATTCCTTGCCTTCGACCTCACTATCCGCAACATGCCAGCTCAATACCTCATGCCCCTTATCCCTCAGAGACCTGCAAATGAACTGGTAAGTGGGTAGCACCTGCCGCCCTCCACGAATCGAGCCGGACAGAAATACCTTCATACCACACCTCGCAGATAATGCCCTGCAGTATAGCCATCCGTAATATCCTTACAGCGGCCAGCCTTTTTACCGTCCAGAACTCCACGATAGCGGTGAGTCACTTTCTTCACCAGCTCCACATCCATTGTCCTTGCCTCGATCCTTATGGACGCAACCCCTGCCCGAAGGATGATGTCCATGTTCTCGAGCATACAAAGTTCTCTGGAATTAAGCACATGCATCCTGCAATCCGAATCCACAAGCAAAGGGAAATAATAACCCATCTCATCGACCAGTTCGAAATCCTCTTCCTCACAGACCTTAATGCATCCATCCTTCTTCCCGAAAAGATCACCAAGCATACAATAGCGTGAAACCATGACATCCTGGCGACCATGCACGATACATTCCACAGGACCACATTCTGCGACCTCTTCGACCTGTGCGATTGACATCTCGGGAGAAAGAACCACCGAAGCCGCACCAAGCTTCTTCATGGCAGCATAAGACCTTACATTAAAGACATTCATGGGACTGTCCGCAACCACAGGAAGACCAAAGCCCATGGCAAGATGATAAGTTCCGTAATTGGAAACTACCACGCCATCGACTTCAAGCTTCTTTGCCAGTCCGAACAGTTCCCTCACAGCATCCATATCGTCTTCCGACACTATCCTGGAACTGTTCACATAAACCCTGCGACCATTGTCCTTGCATATGGTGACCGCTTCTTCCAGATCGATATACTTACGTCCCCTGAAGAATTCCCCTCCGACATAAAGGACATCAGCACCTCCCTCAATGGCTGCATTCAGCCTCTTGAGAGTGTCAACACTAACAACGAGCAACGGCTTTTCAGAGCTCTTCTCCTCACAGGGCACATCAGGCAAAACACATTTACCATGCCCTGGGCGATGCCATTTCTCCATCCTTGCAGCGCCCAGAAGGGAAACAGCATTGTTCCTCACATCATTGAGCTGTTTTATGGGAATGAACACCTCGCCGGTAATGTTCACATCGAGCGAGGAAGCCTCGAAAACAGAATTCCCCAGTTTTAGAAGCTGTTTTTCTATCTGCTCTTTATCGGTAGGCCTTTTTTGTGCAACCTCGACCACATAATCCGAGAGAACAGAAACACTGTTACCATCCCCATCTTCCATTTCAAGGGAAATGCTCGAGCCAGCGGCAACATTTGCTTTAATATTTATTGGAACCTTCCTGACAGGTTTTGATGATGTGAACGTACGTTTGAGAGAGTCCATAAGAGCCCTGTCCATGGTCCTGAAGATCATTGAACCTTCAGGAAGTTCCCTTCCAAATGATATCTCTACAACATCCCCTGCCTGAGCTGAAGTTACCTGCTCACCGTCCATGGCCATTTGAGTGATGTTCTCACCTGCACCTTCCATACCCTCGAGACCAATACCATCGCCAAGCTCCAGTTTTGCGGAAAGCTTCGCAATTATACGCCTATCCTCTTCATTGTAGCCCATGACACTGCCTGCAACCAATCCACGACTGTATGGCTGTTCCCGGCTCATCATCTCTACCCTGGAGCCTTTCAAATAAGCATCAGTGAATTCCCTGTTGAAAAGCTGTTCAAGCACAAGCGACTCGTCCGGAGAGACAAAATAAGCTTCAGGATCATCAAAATAACGATCGATCAATGTCCTGTATATGCCAACGACACCTGCAACGTATTCGGGTCTTTTCATTCGACCTTCGATCTTGAAAGAAGAAACACCCGCTTCAATAAGTTGTGGAAGAACGTCCGTGCTGTTCAGGTCCCTGGGACTTAAAACATAAGGACCTTCTGTGCTCACAGCACCCTCATACCCCAGCAGCTCATAGGATTTTCTGCAGGGCTGGGCACATTGCCCGCGGTTTCCACTCCTGCCACCAATGACACTGCTCAAAAGGCACTGCCCTGAATAGGATATGCAAAGAGCACCATGAATGAACGTTTCAAGCTCAACGTGGGTCTTTTCCCTTACCTGCCTGATCTCATCGATGGACATCTCCCTTGCAAGTACCACCCTCTTGACACCAAGCTCTTCAAGAAAAAGAACACCTTCACTATTGTGAACGGTCATCTGCGTGCTTGCGTGTATGGGCAGATCAGGAACTATATCCTTTGCCAGATGAAGCAGACCGATATCCTGAACAATGACAGCATCAGCCCCGCATTCACTAAGGAAGCACAACATATCCGCTGCTTTTTTCATCTGCATATCTTTAACAAGGGTATTGACGGTCACAAAGACCTTGACACCACGAAGATGGGCATAGTCCACAGCCTCGCCTATCTCTTCAAGAGTGAAATTTCCGGCAAAAGCCCTCGCACCCAGCGCCTTCGCTCCGAGATAGACAGCATCAGCCCCGTTCTCTACAGCAGCCACAAAGGAGTCCCAGGTTCCTGCTGGAGCCAAAAGTTCAGGTTTTTCGTTCATTGTATTCACAGCATATCCGATAAAGTTTCAATGATCAAGACTTATATACCTGATATCAAACAACTGAACATATATAAGCGTGGTCAGACAAGGCAGAACACAAAGAACAGAAGGATGGAAATGAAAAAATGAGGGAGAAGAACTCACTCATTTGTTCACAAAATAAAGCCTTATTATATAGACACTAAGTCCCAGTACTGCAAGATTGACCAGTGATTTGACTATAGGAACATACTGATGCTCAAACCAGGTATAAATGATACTGTCTATGGAAATATAGAGCTGGAATGCTGACAAGATCAAAAAGATCATTGCAAGTCCAAAAACGCCTAACCGGAAATAGTATTCCAGATTCAGTTTTCCATTTGGGATTTTCTCATCCATTATGATCTCCTCCTATGTATGAATACAACACTTAATATCGAAGCAAGCGCGAACAATATGGTAAAACCGGGAGTTTCCGATTCGGGATAGTCCTCATAAACTTCATCTACGAAACGTTCCTCAAAGTCCCCTGCATCGATCACCCTTTTCTGAACGACGGTATCCTTGTCAAGAACGGTTTCAGGACTTAGCTGGATTTCACTCTCACCACGCTTGATAATAGTATCATTGTCCCAGATGATCACATCAACAATGTAATTGTAATTATTGGGAACTGTAATACCCACTGAAACGATCTTTGTTGTTTCAGGAAGGATAGAACCTGTAGTGGTCCAGGCCTTATCTCCAAGCAGGCTGGCATCCCTTTCCCGTGCCTTGATGAGTACTCTGTAATCATCACTCAGAGCTCTTCCTTCATTTGAAAGATAGATGTCCGCCTGTAACTCGACCTTGTTATCGACAACACCCTTTACGATAAAGTCAACATCTCCGATCTCGATCCCAATATCAGCTACATCAGGAGTTAAAGAATCCAGATTTGAGATCTCCAACTGGCGAGACCTTTTTTTCTGATCGTCTTCAAGAAGCTGTATCTCCATTCGATAGCCACCTTCTTTCAAAAGTGAGATCTCCATGGGGATGAATACCGTTTCACCGTTTTCCACAAATCCTATGAAAACATCTCGCTGCATATCAAGAAAACCAGTTTCCTTATCATACACCTTCAGAAGAAGGGATACATTGTTACTATCTGCGAAATTACTCTTAATTTCGGTCGTAATATTGAGATCTACATAGCTACTTCTTATTTTTTCTGAAGAGATATCCACGTTTGAGATCTCAAGCTGGCTATTATCTTCAAAGTCCCGAAGACAGCCAGCGGACATCACTGATGCGAACATAACAAGTAATAGTAATGTAAATCCCACTATTTTTTGGGATTTGTTCATAAATTTTCACCAATGATAGAGAAGAAAGATAGAATAAATAACTTCCTGCATTAATGTTACAGATCATATTTTTGTTTGTAATGTAGGAGAAAAGGGAACTTTGATCTAAAAAAGATGAAAGAAATGGGCAAAAATAAATAAGAAAATAAGGCAGACCTAAAAAGGTCTCAAATATCAATCAGTACAGATACACGGATTCTTCCTGCAGGTCGGGCATACAAGAGGATATTTTTCCAGAAATGCTTTTTCAAGATCAATATCATAGAGATTTGCCACTGCCCCAACCCAAGCAAAACAGTCAGCAAGCTCTTCCCTTAGATTCTCCATATCATTCCTGCGAATAGCCTCTGCGAGCTCTCCGACCTCTTCGACAAGCCAGAGCATCGTGGCAGGTCCACCTCTGCGTTTGTCGTTATGGGCATAAAGGTCATACATGAACTTCTGGAATTCGGATATTTCCATGATATCTTCCCCTGAGATCAAATTAAAGGCGTACCGGTATGCCCTTTACCCTGAGGGCTTCCTTTACATCCCGCACAGTATATTCCCCGAAGTGGAAGATGCTTGCAGCAAGTCCTGCATCGGCCTTACCATCAACGAATCCCTTGTACATGTGCTCAGGATTACCAACGCCACCAGAGGCTATTATTGGAATATCAAGCTCTTCAGAGAGCTTCTTTGTAATAGGGATATCAAAACCATCATAAGTCCCGTCACGGTTCATGCTTGTAAGAAGGATCTCACCTGAACCAAGCTCTTCCACCTTCTTCGCCCACTGGACAGTATCCAGTCCGGTAGGTTCTCTGCCACCATAGATAACAACTTCATACCATGCAAGAGTACCATCCTCAAGCTCAAGTATGGTCTTGTCCTGATTGTTCTCGACATCGAGGTTACGCCTGCAATCGATAGCTGTTACAATACATTGTGAACCGAAGATAGTAGAAGCCTCGCGAATTAATTCCGGGTTCTTCACTGCTGCTGTATTAACAGATACCTTATCAGCACCTGCCCGGAGGATCTGCCTGACATCCTCGACAGAATTTATGCCACCTCCGACCGTCAGAGGAATAAATACCTCATCGGCGGTCCGCTCGATGACATCTATCATTGTGGAACGGCCTTCGTGAGAAGCGGTGATATCAAGGAAAACAAGCTCATCCGCACCCTGCTCATTATAGCGCTTTGCAAGGTCCACAGGGTCACCTGCTTTTTTCAGGTCAACGAATTCAACGCCCTTGACCACAGTCCCACCTGACGCATCAAGAGTAACATCGAGACAAGGAATTATCCTTTTTGTTAGCATAGTTTACGTAATGAATGTTCTGTAATTAAATGTTATTGAATGATAAAACAGGCAAACCAGTATAAAAATATAGGAATAAAAACGGTATATTTAAACGGTATGAAGTACATAAAAAGCCTGATGCATTTGAACCGCGCTGTCCTCGCAGGCATTATAGTCCTTATTTTAATGTGTACGACAGCTTCTGCCTTCGAGTTCCAGTATGAAGAGATCTGGGTCCATCAGGGAGTATTTGAACTCTCAGATAATGATAAAGCGTCTGCTGAAAAGTACACTGTAAAACTGCAGGAGATACGATCAGGAGACTACGGGTATTCAGCGAACGTCCTCCTATACGTTGACGGAGAATTCAAAGAAGCTTTCTTTGCAGATGCAGAATTGAACAATGAGTTCCTCTATGACAAAGATCTCAAGGTCAGAACACTCGCAATTGATGAGACCGGAATATCCCTTGAGATGTACATCCATGAATACGAGCTTGTATGGATACCCGGAGATACCATTGTTCTCGGGGTTGGAGAAAGTTATGACCTGAATGGCATCAACATTGGAGCCATTGGAATTAACGATGATTCTGCATCCATAGAGATCTCAAAGGATGGACGGACCCTCAGTGACGAGTACATTACAGGCGATCATCATCGCTACTTCGATGAAGTACTCATTCGTCTAACCTACATTGATAAAATAGAACAGACGATCACAATACTACCTTACCAGCCTGGCAAACCGGTACTTGCCCTTGAGATACAGGACATTGAGGATAGATACTTTCCAAATGAAGAACCTGTCTTTAACATTCTTATAAAAAATGAGGGAACCATACCTGCCAGAGGAATTACGATCACACCTTCCGCAATTAATGCACAGGTCGACTCTGACAGCTTTGAGGTACCAATACTGGACACTTCAGATAGACAGATCATCCCGGTCACCCTCAAGCTTCCGGAAACACCCATCGGAGAAGATATCGAAATAAGTGTTATCGTTGAAGGATATGATTACAAAGGGAACAGCTACCAGGCATCAGCAAGCGCAGTTACCTTTGTCGACCCATATATAGCGATCTCAAGATCATATGATGCCAGCCAGCTACAAGAAGGAATAGATGATCCGGAGATAATTTTCACCCTAGTTATACACAACAATGCCAGCATTGGACATGAAGTAACTGTGAATGATCCGATACCTCCTTCATTCATGCCTGTGGACATAGCTTCTACCCAATGGAATTTATTTATCGATCCTGAAAAGTCAAAAACGATAACATACAGTGCCATCCCCACTGCTGCCGGTACCTTTGAGATGATGCCAGCCGTTGCAAACTGGTATTCACAGGGAGAGACATATAGCGTGGATTCAGGAGAGAGTAGCACGATCGTCACTAGTGGTACACTGCTGGAAGTTGAAAAGGCAGTTAGTTTAACTGATATCCATACAGGTGAAGAAGTAGATGTCACCATAAACATACGTAACATCGGCACCAGGGATGCGACCGTGTCCTACACAGAGAACATCCCGAAAGGATTTGAATTTGTCAGCGGACATAAAAGCTGGGTAGGGTATATTGGCGTAGGTGAAGAAGAACGGATCGTCTATACAATAGTTGCAAAGGAAGAAGCGATCTATGAACTACCTTCCACAAAAGTAACATTTGACGATGAAAGTGGTACGCAGGGAACGTTTGAATCAAACACGATCAGATTATATGCATATTCAACTGGATCGATCGATGATGATAGCAAAGATGAGGAAGTTAATTACCAACCACTTACAATGAAAGGAAGAATATTATTCCTGCTATCCTCATTCATCACAATTCTGGGTGTGCTTTCCACCATACCATTTATTGCATATTTATATATTAGCAGAAAACAATCAAATCAAAGGAAAAGGATACAATGAAGCCATTTATGAATGAGATCCAAAGAAGAAAGGAGAGGGTTTGAACGGACATCATTGGAATAGCATTGGCAGTCATAATATTCGGGCTTCTTTCCGCCATTGTACTGTACCTGCTCGTTAACTACTCTTCTTTGATAGCGGGTGTCGTACTTCTTGGAATTCCACTGGTGATCATGCTGGTCATTCCTGACGCAGCCATTGGGTTTTTGACCCACGAGCATGTACGTCTTGCAGGAGGGGTCGTGCCGATTAACAATTACCATCTGCTATTGTTCGCGTGGTCCACTATCATCGGCATAATACTCTATACCGAATTCCTTACATGGTACCTTTCGAGGAAAAAAATATCAAATTAAAAGATCAAATTAAATAAAGGAAATAAAAAGAATGAGATATTCACTCATCCACCTTGTAGTAATAATATTCGCCTTTTGCTTTCTGTTCTCTGTCAAGACGTGAATCTTTTTTATTGACCCGTGGTCTTATGGTCTCTTCATCCCTTCTGAAAGTTATACCAAGGTCTGAAAGGAATTTGTTCATTCCTTTCTGCATTGAAGAGGGAGGATGTGCTATACCAAAGACTGCCGGTTCACCTTCGAAGACTATCAGGCGTTCACTGAGCATATCGATCATATAGATGTCATGGTCTACGACCATTGCGGTCTTACCGTTATTCTCTGCAAATCTCTTTATCGCCTTAGTTGCGAGGGAACGCTGCTCCACATCAAGATGCGCACTTGGTTCATCGAGAATATAAAGATCAGCATCCTTTGAAAGACAAGCTGCGATAGCAACCCTCTGCAACTCACCGCCACTCAGATCGTTCAGCATTTTATCAAAGAGGGACTCAAGCTGAAGTGGCTTGATGATCTCAGCTTCATAATAGCTGGTATCGAACCTGCGGGTGATGCTCCTTAAGAACTGTCGCACCTGCATGAACGAATCCACTTTGATGTACTGAGGTTTATAGGAGATGGATACTTCAGATTCCAGCTCACCCTCATCAGGTTTGACCTCTCCTGCAAGTATCTTTACAAAAGTGGACTTACCAATACCATTAGGGCCGACAATTCCGATCACTTCACCTTCTTTTAAAGAACCGCTATCGGACTTAAGTGAGAAACCGTCACCGTACTTTTTGGAGAAAGCATTGTAATCCAGAAGAGTGGCAATGTCAGTTGCAACGCGTGGAGGATGCACTTCAAAGGTAATGGCATCCGGCCTGACACGTACGTTCTCTTCAGGAAGATAACCCTTGAGATATTGGTTGATAGCGATCCTGACACCCTTTGGATGTGTGATCACACCATACCCGCTTGGCATACCGTATGCCACCTGAACGACATCAGAGAGCATGTCCAGAATTGCAAGGTCATGCTCAACTACAAGAACGGCCTTGTCCTTTGCGAGCTCCTGTATAAGCTTTGAGGAATTGATGCGCTGGTAGATATCCAGATATGGACTGATCTCATCAAAGAAGTAAAAGTCGGCATCCCTTGCAGCACATGCAGCAATGGCTACCCTCTGCAATTCTCCGCCACTGAGCTCACCGATATTTCGGTTGATTATGTGACTTAGGTCAAGTTTCTCCACAAGTTCATCCATTACACCGCGCTCGTCGGTACCTTCAAGAAGATCACGGGTCTTGCCTTTGAAGGCATTAGGGATCATATCCACATACTGCGGTTTCTGGGATACTTTGATCTTGCCATCGACAACATTCTTGAAATAATCATACATCCCGGTACCGGCATAGTGTTCCAATACTGTGTCCCAGTCACCGGTCTCTTCCCCGAAGTTAGGAACAAGAGCACCTGAGAGTATCTGTACCGAAGTACTCTTACCAATACCGTTCGGACCAAGAATACCGGTTACCTTACCTACCTGAGGTGTTGGTAATCCATAAAGGGCAAAACCGTTCTGGCCATACCTGTGGGTTGGCTTATCAAGAGCCTCAGGCAGACCGATTATCATAATACAGCTAAAAGGACATTTGTTGACACAGATACCACAGCCGACACATAATTCCTCAGATATAATGGCTTTACCATCATCTCCAAACACGATCGTTTCGTATCCTGTCCTGACCCTAGGGCAATATTTCTCACATTCGTGACTACATCGCCTTGGCTGACACTTATCCTTATTCAATATTGCAATTCGCATGATGGATCACTGAAGTTGTTAATGGGATATTTAATAAACTGTACGCAAACGAAAAAAAGAGTAGCATGAATACTGTCAATTCAACAGCAATACCCATGTCACAAGGCAGAAGTCGATAACGATGAATTCTACATAGAACCAATCTTTTGGTCCGAACTCTTTCGTATTTATCTTGATAGCGGGATAGATCAAACGCTGCGCATAATATGCCAACACACCGACAATGACCAGCACTGCATACCATTTGGTTTCGGTACCTGCACCGAATTGTAGGAATGAACCAAGACCGGCTACCATACCAAGGAATGCTGCAACAGCAGTCTTGATTATACCCTGTATATGTGCTACCTTGCGCTCTTCCGGAGTTTTTACTTTGATCGCAGCGGGTTTTTTGGACACTGCAGGAGCGTCAGTCTGAACTACCTTTTTGGTGCCATCCGACTTCACTTTGCTTTCCTTTTTCAATTGGCATCTTCTCCTGAGTTAATTATTAAGATTGGTTGTTATAATCATTAGAACATATATAAACGTTTATTCCTGCAAGAGCAAGGTCAAAGAAACTCATTACTCAGTACATTGCTGACCTGATCAAGGGACACAGCTTCCCTGCCGACACTATTCAGATAGGAAGCGAACTTTTCCGGCCTTTCTCCTGAAGGATGATACACAATTGTCAGCTCAGGATCTATATCCTCCACCATTTTAGCAAGCCCATTAGCGTCAAGATGGTCACTTACCTGCAGGGCAGGATAGCTATAGTCCAGCCTTCCAGTCAGCACATATTTTTTCATTGAATGAGGCAACTTCTTAAGGTCCCAAGGCGGGACGATACAGACCTCATCCTCATCGCATTCCCCGATGGCCACTATATCCCCCGCATTATCTACAAGGCTGCGTGTCAGAAGCAATGATTTTTCTTCCATTGCGATAGTCCCATGATAACCAATACCACGCAAAAGCTCCACCGCACGCTGTGCCTTCCCAAAAGCATAAGCACCGAAAGCAACCTGGGAACCACATCCCATCACATTTCTAAACCCTTCGAGATCATCCTCGAAATGACAGGACGGGTCAGAATGATCTCCATAGTTCGCTTCAGTTATCAGTACGTCACATTTTGGCAGTGCAGAAGCATCCTTGACATCCCCGGTGACAAGGATACGAGTACCCACATCGTTCACCCAATAGAAGCCAACCGCTCCTGCAGTATGTCCCGTCTGATAAGTCTTTACTGTCACACCATTGATGTCGATAGAATCCCCACATGCCATCGTACGCCCCTTGAACTCACGATCATGACGGATCTCAAGGGCTTTAGCGGTCTTTTCCGTGGAAACCGAGAGGTCAGATAGCATTGCAGACTTGCCATTATGGTCAGAATGAGCATGAGTGACAAGATAAGCGTCCGGTTGAGGCTGTTTATTAGGGACACGAGTAGAATCGATTGAAAAGGTGCAAAGGTTCCCATCATCTGCCCGAAATTTCACGGCAAGATGGGGTTTGAACGTTCCTCGTGAATTCGTCTGGCGGAATGCCAGAACTCCCATGTCTGCAAATCTGTTCAAATGATACCTCTGGCCAATGGACGAGTTCAAGTTATTTACATGTTGTCAGAAGAAAAAACAATAAAAAAAATAGAGGAAGAATGAATGAAAAGGAAATAAAATAAAAGGTTTAAATAAGAGTATTCAACTCTGCACGAAGAACGTCAGCGCTGGTAACACCTGTATAACGCTTTACCATTTCGCCATCTTTCTCAATGATGAGAGTAGGTACTGCACTGACCCCATACTTGCCTGCAAGGGCATTGTTCTGGTCAACATCTATCATCTTGAACTCTACCTTATCCCCCAGTTCACCCTCGAGCTGTTCAAGGATAGGTTTCTGTATCTGGCAAGGTCCACACCACGTTGCTGTAAAATCCATTACTACTACATTGCTCATTGAAGATCACCTTTGTAAATGAAAAATATAAAGTAAGCGGTATTGCATGCTTTATACAAAACCATTGGTTGCATTCTATAAATAACTTTTGAGTGCCAATCTGAGATCAATTATGATGCTCGCTAACAGGGAAACTGCAAGAGAGATATATTTTTTAAAGATCAGGCTCAGAAGAGCCAATGGAAGAGTGGTAAACTAAAAAGGACAAAAGGAATTTTCAAGTCCTTTTGATATTGCTGTAATACATGCACTCTTCCGGTGTGAACAGTGGCATCTCCTCAGACCCTTCACACATTTCCACAGGAGCTCCGCGAACAAGCACACAAGGAATACATTCATCTGCCTCACCCATCAAAAGCTGAGCAGCAGATACCAGATTATCCGCAACCGCCTTGCGTGTTATATGCAGAGGTTTCCCAAAAAGGTCATGTGAGCCTCGTGCATCCTCAACCGGAACTATACCGGAAGTTCCAAGTGCAACTCCCATACACCCCAGACGTAAAGGCTGAGTGCGGCTATCACCAATGATAACACCCACATGGCAGGAAGAGTACTCTTCAACGCCCTTCCTTATATAAGCAGCACTTTTCTGAGCATCCTTGGGCAAAAGCACAACATGCCCTTCCGGTGCGTTGGAAGCGTCAATGCCTGCATTGGGGGACAAGGTCCCGTTGGTCAAAGTAAGAGCAGCTCCCGGCACACCTCCAATGATCTCATCGCATTCACAAAGAACGAGCTCCATCTCCCTGGGATCAAGACAGTACTTACCCGCAAGTTCCTTTGCAATTTTCCCCGGCACTACGGTTGATAGCTCCACCAACCTGCCTTCTGCAGTTGCTACCGCGGATTCCGCAAGAACCAGGATATCGCTATCTTCCAGAAATACCCCATCCTTTTCTAACGCTTCGCATAGAACTTCTACCATATTGTCACCCACCCCAATGAGGGGAGTTCGGATACCGAGCATCTGTATGGAAGGGAGCTCTGATACCAATTCAGACACCTTCTGACAGATAATCAGCCATTATCTTGATGGCACAATATTCGCCACACATGGAACAGGGACCAGTCATAGGACACATCCCCTTTGGTTTGTCAGGGTCCAGTGCCAGTTCCATCTGTCCTTCCCAATCGAAATTGGCACGCCTGTCAGCAAGCAATTTATCCCGCTCATCGAGACCATATTTCATGGAATCGCCAATGTGTGCCGCGATCTTAAAAGCAATAAGGCCTTCACGCACCTGTTCAGGTGTTGGAAGGGATAGATGCTCTGCCGGAGTTATGTAACAAAGATAATCAGCACCATTGCCACTTGCAATGGTCGCACCAACTGCCCCGGAGATGTGGTCATATCCCATACCGACATCAGTCGGCAACGGACCAGCTACAAAGAGAGGATAATTGGAAAGGGTGCGGTGAGCCTGAATGTGGGGAACAATATCATTTGCCTGCACATGGCCACCCATTCCTTCAATGATCACTTGGACACCGGCCTCATTGGCCTGCTTTGCAAGTTTTGCATTCTTCCTGATCTCCATCATCTGCGGATTATCGCACACATCATGAATGCACCCGCTACGCATGGTGTTCCCAAGGGAAAGGACGACATCGTTCTTCTTCAGTATAGAAAGGACCTCATCAAAGTTCTCAAGATAGGGATTCTCACAGCCGTCCTTCAGCATCAGAACACTGGTGAAGGAACCGCCCTTTGAGACCATGCCCATGATACGCCCTGTACCTTTGAGCTTCTCAAGCATATGCTTTTCCACGCAATGCACCACAACAGAACTGACACCTTCATCGACCTGCTTCTTAAGATAGGAAAGCACATCGTCACCGGTTGTATCCTTCATACCGCACTCAACGACCGCCTGATAGACAGGCACGGTAGTGATAGGTAAAGTGGTGTTATCAAAGACCATTTTTCTGATGCCAGAGATATCGCCACCCATTGACAGGTCCGTTATGGTATCGGCACCGTATTTTTCTGCGACCTTCACTTTTTCCAGTTCAGCGTCAGGATCGATGCTTGCAGAAGATGTGCCGAGATTGACATTTATCTTCGTCTTAGCTCCTTTGCCGATAGCCACCGGAGGACAGCCATCGCGAACCATTATCACAAGGCTGCCATCTGCAACCCTTGACATTACAGTTTCCACATAAATGGACTCGTGTTCGGCTACATACTCCATTTCCGGGGTCAGCGTACCGTTCTTTGCGTATTCTACCTGTGTGGGTCTCATAGTATTCGACTCTTAAAATCGTTTTTATGTATTATCTATTATAGAGGCCTGCCATCTCAAGAAGCCTTTGTGTATTGTCATGACCGCCGATGGGCATAAGATGAATACCCCTGCACATATCCCGAAGTTCACGGATACTTTCTGCAGCTATCTCAAGCCCTTCCTGTATCGGATCCTTTGCATTTTCCATGCGCATAATAAATTCATCTCCGACCCGTATTCCAGGAATGTTATTGTTCATAAAATGTGCCATTGCGGCAGACCTGAGAGGGATTATACCGGCCAGGACCGGAACGTTCGGACCTATTTGATCCATAAGATCACTAAAATCTTTAAAACTTCCAACGTCATAGACCGCCTGTGTCTGAATGAACCGGGCACCGGCATTGATCTTTTTCTTAAGCTTGAGCATCTGCATCCGTTTTGTCACATCGGTGTTGGACACTGCACCAACAGTGAAGGACGGAGCACCTGCAAGCTCATTGCCTGCCATATCGGACCCACCCATCATCTTGGATATAAGGGAGAGAAGCTGCACAGAATCCAGGTCATAAACAGCCTTTGCACCCACGTGGTCACCTTTGGTAGTATAATCCCCTGTCATCACACAGAGATTCTCAATACCCAGAGCCGATGCCGCCAGAATATCAGATTGTAATACCAATCTATTGCGGTCACGACAGGTGAGCTGTACTATCACCTCATGCCCTGCATCCATCAGTATTTTACCGACAGCTATAGGACTCATGCGCATTACCGCACGCTGATTGTCCGTGATATTGATGGCATCCACCAAACCCCTGATAAGTTCTGCATCCCCAAGTGTTGCCGAGAGATCAGTACCCTTTGGGGGTGCCACCTCTGCGGTCACAATGAAGCGTTCTGAGTTGAGTGCATCGTTGAAAGTTGAAAGCATCGTGGGATGAATATGGGCGATTTGTTTTTAAAGGCATCGAGACAGTCAGGGGAAACTTCGTTTCAGTAATTCCTCTTGAAGAGTTGCAGAACACCATCTAAACTTTCTTCGAGATTGATACTACTTAAGCAAAGCCTTTAAAGTAAAATATCAAGTAGAAAAGACATAAGCATACTGCGGACAAGTTATATTCTATTTTTTTAATTGATGCTAAATATCCGGTCAGGCCTCCTAAAATTGTAAGAGTTCCAAAACAATAAGCCGCATCGAACCTGTATGGAGCCTCTGAATAGATATAGATAGAATAATAAAGGACCATCGGACCTGTAATACCTACAATAAGACCCAAATATTTATTTTTTGAAATTACGCCACATAATATAGCTGTAATCGGTGTAATTGATCCGATAAAAAATAATAATGAAGATATCATATCAGCACCTTTATCAAAACTACATTTGTTATTGTATTTTTTCCGTTTTCCGATAAATGATTAGAATTTGAGAAATTTTAGAGATTTTCTGGAGAATAAAATCATAACAGCTATCAAAACAATTATTGCCAACGCAAAAAGGACACTACCAATAGTCTGTCCTGTAAGCATAAAGAACGTATCATATTTATTTTGATAAGAATACTCCACATAATAGTATAAAATTGTAACAAGCAACAACAACCCAAATAATGCACTTGCATATCTGCGAGAAAGATATTTTGCGATATTGTGCATTAAATCCTGAACTTCTGGGATCATAATTATTCACCATCCATACATTATCAAACAAATTGTTACTGCCACAATAATATTTAAAATGTGTGAGTAGGAAACAGAATTCTCATGTTACAATAATGAGCCACATAGAAATGACAAAAACAGAACTCACTTAACCAATCTATCCTTAGCATCCCGAACCTCTTCCAGCAAGTCCAGCCTGCCTATCCTCTCAAGACGTTCATATATCAATTCCCACGCACAATCCTTTTCGGGATCGACCTCACACTTGCCATCCATGGAACCGCCACAGGGACCGTTAAGCAATTCCTTGGGACACTGTGCTGTGGGACAGATGCCACCAAAATCTGCGATCGAACACTGACCACACATGGCACACAGATGATGGATGACCTTGTCCCCTGTCATGGCACCCAACGAGTCGGTATTGTTAGCAGGATAAACATCCACATCCACAAAACGTGCAATGTTCGAAGTACCGCTACCACATGCCATTACCAGAACAGCAGTAACATCCTCGATGTTCGGGGCAAGTTCCCGAAGATACTCGCAGGACCGGACACTGCATGCAGCCTTTGCCACGACTCCCCCGATAACATTTACTCCGGCATCAGAGAGTAGAGATACCATCTCTGCGACCTCGGGTTCACCGCCTACATGCTGTTTGGCGGCACAGACGCTGCAACCTACAATATAAACGGCATCCTTGTCCATGAGCATTTCAAGGATCTCGTTGAAGGGTTTGGAAGATGAGATTATCATGATTGCCTCAAATAACGGTATTCAATGTCTGATTCCTGATCCAGTGCATCCTTTATCATCTTTGAGATGAGAGGAAGGTTCCTTGCCTGACACTCGAGCTTATCTGCAAGTTTTCTTACCTGCAACAGTGTACCAATGACAATGACATCGGTCTTTTCTACCTCATGGGAAACCGCATCCCTTTCCAGTGCTGCATCCCCACCCCTTGCGAGGATCTCCTGTTTGATTATCAATGCCTCTGTGGTGGTGATATTACTGATACGCAGCACACGGGACACAGTCTTGTTCTTCATTATCGTAGAACCCGTGCCTGTAACACCTATATTTCGCATGGAAAGAGCAGCATCATCAGGATAGGGAATGTCAAGAACGGTGACCTCGAAACCGCTCTCTTCCACAACTGGCTGCCTACTTCGTACAGCGGCCGCAATTTGCACAACGTCAAATGTCTCTGCAACATCATGTGTTCGGATGATGTGAGCCCCTTTCTGCACAACGATGGCGGCGGCGGCCAGACTTCCGTACAGGCGCTCAGTTGCGGGTTTGTTGAGAAGATCACCGATGAAGGACTTGCGTGAAATAGCTGCAAGCAGGGGTTTCTCGAAGACTTTCAGGCGTTCGAACTGGTCGATGGTCTCAAGATCGTACATCGCTGATTTTTCCGGCACCCATTTACCGATGGCAGGGTCCAGTATGAGCTGATCGGTGTCGATACCACGTTCTTCAGAGCGAATGAGGATATCGTCAAGGGAATGCATGATCGCATCCATACCCAGCGGATCACCAGGAAGTTTTCCCGCTGCCATTACGACTGCGGGGCAGCCATGTTCAGCCACCACATCAAGCATACCGCCATCGGTTGCAAAACCTGCGACATCGTTCCCCACGTCTGCACCGCTTTCAATAGCCTTTTCCGCAATATCTGCAAATACGGTATCCCCCGAGATCATAGCATCAACGTTGTCCTTCAAAAGTTCCAGTGCAGGAAGAAGGCGAGCACATTCCACTTCCTTTGTGATGGGTGTGGCAAGCGGCCATGTTGACCGTGCACCAAGGTCAATGATCGTTGCACCATCATCTATCATCTTATTAGCAACATCAAGAAGAGAATCCGTATCAACTACGGAACCCTTGTAAAAGGATTCGCGACTCAGGTTTATAACACCCATTAAGCGTGCGGGATGCT
>Ga0255368_10066_pt1 | contig 23157 bp, 26 predicted proteins | sample ANMaggSeSYBR01E6_FD_182094 | JGI IMG/M metagenome (GOLD analysis project Ga0255368, IMG submission 182094) | Sediment cell enrichment communities from methane seep in Santa Monica Basin, California, United Staets - ANME aggregate JGI... | ecosystem: Environmental > Aquatic > Marine > Cold seeps >...
ATGTTTTATGTTAAGTAATGAAAATATCTACTGTCTTTTATTGTTGTTCAAGAATTGATACCATTGAAATCATTCTTCATATTAGTTCAGCACAATGTCAATCCGCGACACATGGTATTGATACCATTTTTTTAGAATCTCTTTGGCTTCATCAAATGTTATTTCAATTGTTTCCATCTTGTACACCTCTTTATTCATTCTGTTTCATCTGCAATTTTAGTCATGCCTCCGATTTCTAATCGAAGGTTGGGCAGTATCCAGGCGGCTACTGTCGCCGGGATGGCACCCATGACTATTTTCAAAAAATGGTGACGTATGGCTCAGTAGCCATACATCATTCCGTAGCCCATTCCACCACGGTAGGATTGGGTGTTTGCAGGCCCATATGCTTGCTGGGTTGCTGCATTAAAATCATCCACTACTTCACCTGTGAAAGCCTCGATGTAAGCTTGCTCGATAGTACCGTCATCATCTGTGTAGTAAACGATCCACAATCTCCCCATCTGGTAGATGTTGTTTTCCGATACATCGCTATCGATCTGATCCTGTGCGATCACGAGTGCGTCTTCAACAGTCCGGACTGTTACTTCTTGAGCATTGGTCTCATATCCTTGTGCAACCGGTGCGTAGCTACCGTATCCTCCACAGAATCCTGGTGCTGCACCTATCATGCCATAGCCGTATCCTCTGCCAAATCCCATGTGGTCTGTCATCCAGCCGTACCAGCTATTGCCGGTTTGAGCGTCATTCGTTCCTGCGCTTACGACACCGGCCCCAACTGTGCCAAGGACAAGTGCTACAAGCAGGAGTCCAATTGTTGTAGTGTTTCTCATTTTTCTTCACCTTTGTTTTTTGTTTATTCAATGTGTTGCGTATATATTTACTACACAACATGTGTAGCCTCATACTTACATATAGTAGTTATTGTATGTATATGTTATGTATGATTGTGTAAAATATGTATTATACCGAATAATTTGTACAAAAACAAGTTACATGGGGCCATATGTTTGTTTTTCCACTAACAGAGTCAAAAGAACAGGACGATAAAAAAAGTGTGATCACTATGTCCATACTGCTCAGTATCCCACCTGTCAGCATGTTGCATGCAATCGTATATGCTGCAATCTTGCTTGTGAACTGCGCTGCGATTATTGGCAGACCGCTTGCAGGAACGGACAAGTATTCAGAGATTGCCGGTGGTGGTGTACTTGTAAACGGTCTCAATCGGGCCATCTCTACTGGGTGTACTTCTCGATTTGCTTCACCATGGCGCCTTAAGTTCAGCGAGTTTTTCAGAGTTCTCACCTTCAAGTTCTGACCTTTTTACTTCTAATAATACTGCGGTTCATTAGAAAAGGTAAAATACTAAAAAGAGACTACTAAGAGCACCCCCAAAATCCCACCTTAAGGGGCCGTAGGGTAGCCTGGACCATCCTGCAAGGCTGGGGGTCTTGCGACCGGAGTTCGAATCTCCGCGGCCCCATCTACTCTAACCAGTAGCGGGTTGCACACGTATGCACCCCTACTCTAGCCAGTAGCGGGTTGCACACGTATGCACCCCTACTCTAGCCAGTAGCAGGCTGCACACGTATGCAGCCCTGCGGGCTCCATACGTGGACTTGAGGTTGTTAGTAATATTAGCAATAGGGGGCTGGACATGTACGCAGCTCTGCTGATTCCATACGTGGACTTGAGGTTGTTAGTAATATTAGCAATAGGGGGCTGGACATGTATGCAGCTCTGCTGATTCCATATGTGGACTTGAGGTTGTTAGTGATATTAGCAATAGGGGGCTGGACATGTATGCAGCTCTGCTGATTCCATACGTGGACTTGAGGTTGTTAGTGATATTAGCAATAGGGGGCTGGACATGTATGCAGCTCTGCTGATTCCATATGTGGACTTGAGGTTGTTAGTGATATTAGCAATAGGAAGCTGGACATGTATGCAGCCCTGCGGGCTCCATACGTGGACTTGAGGTTGTTAATAATATTAGCAATAGGGGGCTGGACATGTATGCAGCTCTGCTGATTCCATACGTGGACTGGAGGTTGTCAATAATATTAGCAATAGGGCTACATGATTGAAGCCTTGCGGACTCCATACGTGGACTGGAGGTTGTTAGTGATATTAGCAATAGGGGGCTAGACATGAATGAAGCCCTGCGGGCTCCATACATGTACAAGCTTTTAATATGAATTTTAATACAAAATTAGGCTATCGCAGGCCTTTCATCTTGTTTTCTACTTCAGTACCAATTAATGTTAGTGAAAATAATCCCTCTTTTTCTTCTACAAGGCCTTTTTCCTGGAGTTCTTCCAGTATCTTTCCTGTGGTCAGGGGGATCATCCGGGCACGTTTGGCTATCAATTTCCGATCAAGGGTACCATGGTGGCCCAGGATTCCCATAATCCTGTCGCGTTTATCATTGCTTGAAACAAAACCTATCAATTCATCCATATTATCACATCATGATATTAGTCTGCCACATGGATAAGTTTATTGTATCCAGATACTATAATGGATGCTGGCAGGCTAGCCCGGGTAGTTAGGCGTTACCTATGACCCGAAATCGCCGATATGCGGGGGGCGAAGCCGTTGGAAGATGTTATCAATTACCTCTTCAACCCACGGACTTGACTGAGAAGCTCCGTCCTATGGGGATAACGTTGATATGGAAGCTTTCCTGAAGGCATGTTTCCATGACTTAATTGAGGGTACCGGTCCAGGCCCGGAAGGGAGCAGACTTACCTTGAACAATTATCGCTCATGGGGTAGCGGGGTGGAGGACAGACTGTGGACCATTGGAGGGTATGCGGTGCAACGACCATTCGGCGTGTCTGCCACTCTAATTATCAGAAATATCATAAAGAGAAAAGTCTTAAATATTGATGATACAATGTAGATGCCGCTTGACGAGATAGCCAAGCCTGGTATGGCGCAGGATTGCTAATCCTGTGGTCGTTCCGACCTCGGGGGTTCGAGTCCCCCTCTCGTCGTTTATCAAACAGTAAATTTTCAAGTCTGATTATCATTGACCAGTCGTATGATATTGCCTTTTCCCTTTTTTATCTTGATGATCATTCCATCTTTTTTCATCTTTGATAGAAGAATACTGATCTTAGATTTAGAAAGGCCGCTCAGTTTTACGATTTCTGATTGATACATCTGTCCACCGGATCTAATGAGGATTTGTTCTATCATTTCTTCATCCCCCAGGACTTCTGTAGCATCTGGACTGAGTATAGGATATATATCATTCTTTGTACTGGATATAAAAGATTTCTTACGTTTGAATAATAGCACAGATGCACCAGTAGCCAGAATAACCATTACTGATGCCAGTACCAACATTCCCGTATCGGTTTTTTTCGCGAGAGAGCACAAGAGCAGGCTCACCTTTATCAAAACTGCGGGCTAGTGTACCATCCCATATCAATCTGTTCCCATCACGCTCATCAAAGTCCGGAGATACACTCTCCACTTCGTAACCCATCGGGATATTGATAATCAGGACATTATCATAGGAGAGGATCATCCCTTCAGAAAATACGTCTCCAATGAAAAACTTATCAGATTCAGTGCGTGAAAAATTAATCCACTCAAAACTGAAACGAACAATTCCAAATGTACCCGAAAGCGTTTTTGCCGTGTCATAAGAGATTTTGAAATTTTTCGCATCCATTGGGCGATTTGAGTACTCTTCAGCTGAACTAAGAAACCAGTCTATCCTTATTCTGAATTCTTCAATGTCACTTTTGTACTGTTCTATATCCTGCCCATTATGTATGAATTCCTCCCACTCATCTATCTCCTCTTGGCTGACAAGAGGCAGATATTCTTCCATTGTCCATATGGCGTTGCCATTTTCCTGGACATCTATGGTGATAAGTGATTGGGCTGAAGCTGAGTGAATAACCAATAACAAAAATAGAAAGAACAAGACCACTCGCTTCATTGGTTAGACTCTGAATAGCAACAGACTTAAAATTTACTACTTTCCTTGACTGAGTGATCTTTGCTCTTCCCCTCAATATCCCGTTACTTTATCTTGATTCATGCCAGCCATTGTGCTTGCCCCTTTCCTTTTCCAGTCCTGTATCTAAGATACTCACTTATTCTTCAATTGTTTTGCATTAGCCTTTCCCGATTTCGGGTTATTCTTTGCCGATTTCGAATTATCCTTTGCATCATTTTGGGCCTGCTTCAGGGCAGCAACATATTCCTTTTGGGTGATTTCACCTGTTTTCAAATCCTCACGCAGAGCTTCACGTGTCATCTGCCGCTTTGCAATCTCATCATGCAATCGGTTCACTTTCTGGGCGAAATAGTCAACACCAAGGTTGTGTTTATTCATATTGCACTTAAATATCCGGATTTTAATCTCTGTAGCATGGTTCTCAAGAGATTTATCTATGATATCAAAGATACAACCACTACTGTAACTCCCTTCCTCGTAAACATTCACATACCACCTGAACTCGACCCGGGACCCGGCATTATTTCCAGTGAAGACTACAGTGTGGAATCCCGTGCTCTGATTATCCCAGATATGAGTATAGTTGTATGTATTGTCAGTATCTGCCCCGGTCACAGCAACTCCATCGACAGTCCAGTTATACTCTGTCATGGATTCATTTGTAGTTAACGAGTATGTGATAGTCTCGTTAAGGGTGTCGTTCACATAAATATAGTCAACGACCTGGGAGGACCATGAAAGGATCGTCGCATTTTTGTCTTTTGTTTCCTCATCTTCATCCCCTTTCTTTACCGTAATATTCCAGATGATAGTATTACTGGTGTTGGTGTTATTTGTGGCATTTACGCTGAGTGTTTTAACTCCAGTAGAATTCCATGAAATACTGAAGTTATCATAATTGTGAATCTGCTCAACTCCATCATCAGTCCAGTTCCATGTATCTATGCTCTGGTTGGCAGTAACATTGAACTTGACTGTTTCACTAACATTAACTGTTAGATCTAAAGTACCATTATTGGTCCTGTCGTTGTACCACGTACTTATTTCAGGATCAGAAGCACTAACTGGAATTATCAGCATTGCAATAAAAAGTAATAAAACCACAAATTTCATTTAATATTCACCTGCAAGACTACAAGCATGCTATAAATATAAACATGCCGAGAGTTTATTCAAGTTTTTTGGGTTTTTATTGTTCATTTTAGTTTAATTTTAGTTTTTATTGTTTAAAATCACTTTTAATTTAAATAATATGCTGTATAATCCCGCAAATAGAAATGTGTTGAATATAGACTATATAATATAGATACCACCACGAATTTTTAACGATTATCGATACAGATAAATCTGTTAAATTCAAATAAGCAATAGGTGTTTAGAGATTGCTGATTACTGAACTGGAGCGATTCATCCGGGAAGATGTAGGTGACGATGACACTTCATGTACTATCGTACCTGATGAATGGGTACATGCAAGTATAATCACAAAAGAGAACGGAGTGCTGGCAGGGCTTGAAGAAATTATCCAGATATTTGATTATTTCGCACTTGAAACACATTCCGATTTAAATGACGGGGACACAATAACATCCGGTGATGTAGTCTGCAGCATATGGGGTCATGCAGGTGACGTATTGCGCTCCGAAAGGCTGGCTCTCAACTTTCTGTGCCGGATGAGCGGGATAGCCACGTTGACAGCCCGGTGCGTGGCAGATGCAGGCAGTGTAAGGCTGGCATGTACCAGGAAGACCACACCAGGATTTCGCAAGTTCGAGAAAAAGGCAGTAAAGCTTGGCGGTGGGGATACCCACAGGTTCAATCTATCCGATGCTGTGATGATAAAGGATAACCATATCGCCATAATGGGTATTGAAAAAGCTGTTGAACGGGCAAGGGCCGAAGCCAGTTTTACCAAAAAGATCGAAGTTGAAGTATCGGATGCGGGAGAAATGTTATCAGCAGCAAAGGCGGGTGCTGATATCATCATGTTCGATAATATGCAGCCTGAAGAGATCAAGAAGTGCATTAAAGCACTTGAAGATGCGAAATCACGTTATGGCAAAATACTGGAAGCTTCGGGCGGCATTAAGCCTGATAATATCAGGGATTATGCTTCAACCGGAGTTGATGTTATCTCCATGGGTTCGCTCATCCATTCGGCCCGGTGGCTGGACATGAGTATGGGAATTATGTGAGACGCTTCTATTCTCTATTTTTCTGTTAATAATAAAAAGTCTCAAAATTCCATCCCCAACCTTTATTACCAATTAACGTATCTATAATCTCCTCACAACATGCCAGTTTCATAGGCGGGATACGTCCCGCAGGAATGTGGCCCCTTCAAGGGCTGAACCGTGAAACCTGGACACTAATTAGGAGATAGCGAAACATGGCAAAATCAATGTATAGTCATATCAGGGATGCCTGGAAGGACCCTGACTCAACATATGTGCACGAACTAAGATGGCACAGGCTCCAGGAATGGAGACGTGAAGCCTCAGTACAGAGAATAGACAAACCCACAAGACTTGACCGCGCACGCAGCCTGGGCTACAAGGCAAAACAGGGCATAGTCATGGTCAGGGCAGGTATCAGGCGGGGGAGTGCCCGGAAATCACGATATATCAGGGGCCGCCGGACCAAGCGTATGGGCATGAGCAAAATCACTCGCGGCAAGAGTATCCAGCGTATTGCAGAAGAGCGGGCAGCACGTAAATTCCCTAACCTGCAGGTGCTTAACTCATACTGGGTGGGCGAGGACGGCAAGCACAAATGGTACGAGATCATCATGGTGGACCCGGCACATCCGGTCATCAAGAACGACCCCAGATTGAACTGGCTATGCCAGCCCAACCAGAAAGGACGGGTCTTCAGGGGCAAGACAAGCGCCGGAACAAAGGGCAGAGGCCAGCGCAAACGCGGCAAAGGTACTGAAAAGACCAGGCCAAGCATAAGGTCCCGCGGTAATTTAGGTAAGTGAGGTCTCTGATCTCACATCATTTTTTCCAGGTTTTAAACAAACCTGATTGCCAGATTAACTATCTGTCATAGCGGGCAATTTTTTTTACTTTAAATGAAAATTAGATGCGGGAATGATTCATTATATCCATCTGCGCACAAGTGCACAAGCCACTGAAGACCCGGAAAAGGTTCGATCAGCCCTGAAGCTATTTCTCCCTCCTTCTGGACAATCTGCAAAAAAAGATACAACCAGCGTGCATGAGATTGTTACAACAGGGTACTACGGCAACCAAATTATACTGATGGAGGCAGAGCTAAAGCAAAACAAGGACTGCCAGTATGTGATTGATCGTATAAGGGAATACCTGGGGCCTTCAGGTATTTCCCGGCTTTCAACCGAACTTGAAAATCGAGTGGATGATGACTGCACCCTGTACATCAGGTTTAATAAGCAGGAAGCATATCAGGGCAAATTGATGACTACCGCAAAATCCGATTCCATCCTTGTACGGATAAAAATAAAAGCCTATCCGGCCAGGCCAGAAAAAGCGATACAAATCGCCCGGTCACTTTTAGGCGTGGGAGACTGATCATGGGCATAATAAAGAGTTCGGACTTCTATGACCTTAACGTCCATGCACTGCCTGACTATGCAGACTCTCCATCAAGGATGATGCTGGAAGCAAAATATATGGGATATTCAGGTATCTGTCTGACCTCGATCAACCTTGCCAATACGTTTCGTGATACTGATATCACCATGCCAATCCCCAGGGATTTTGAGATATATACCGGAATCGAGATCCAGGCGGATAATGTATCCAGACTGAACAAATATATAAACAGGTCAATTAACAAAGTGGATATCATCACTGTCAGCGGGGGGGATGAGGATATAAATCGCGGGGCAGTAGAGGATGGACGCGTGGACTTACTTGCCCATCCTGCATCCCAGGGTAAACCCTTAAACCATGTACTATCTAAAGCAGCGGCAGATAACGGCGTAGCTATTGACTTCAATATAGATGCCCTGATACGGTACCGGGGGGGCAGCAGGGTCAGGATACTCAGTGCTCTCAGGCAGAATACTAGGCTGGCACGCAAATTTGACGCACCCATGGTCATCACCAGTAATGCCAGGTCACACTACGACCTGCGCGGACCCAGGGAGATGATGGCACTGGGAATGCTAATGGGTATGACCCGGGAAGAAGCATTACATGCACTATCAACGGTACCCGGCTCTATTATTAACAGGAACCGGAATAACAACCGCATTATGGATGGAGTGGAAGTGGTACAATGAAGATCCTACCCCCTACTTTGAGAGAATCGAACAGGTATCTGGCCATTTCCGTAACATCCGAAGGGGACATACCAAGGCGGGACCTTGTTAATGAAATACTCTTTTGTGCAGCGACACTTCTTGGGGATGCAGGGAACAGTGAGATGGGGATCCGCCTCCTGTCGTTCGAGGAGAACAAGGGTATAATCCGGTGTAGGATGGACAAGGTATGGGAAACAAGGGCCGTGCTTGCAATCGTGACAACGATAAAGGGGATGCGGACTAGGATAAAGGTGCTGGGTGTATCGGGAACCGTTAGGGGAGCGACAGAAAAGTATTTACTAACGCAAGACATAAATGAGCCCGAACCTGAGATAAAAAGAACCCAAAGAATAAAAGAATGTAAGATGATCATAGATGTGGGGACTATTTCCGGTGAAGTAGTAAACCGGAATACTAACGAAATTGATTTATTGTCAGAGGACCCACATTCTTTAGAAATACTAAATCGTTCTAATACCCGATATTTTGGTATTACGGTTTTTGACATTAAAGATAAGGAGATTGATGTATAATGCAGATGGCACCTCAAATGGGATATGATAGGGCGATAACGGTTTTCAGTCCAGACGGCAGGTTGTTCCAGGTGGAATATGCCAGGGAAGCAGTCAAACGCGGAACAACGGCAATTGGAGTAAAAGCAGTAGACGGCGTTGTGCTGCTTGTAGATAAACGAATTACAAGTAAATTACTTGAAGCTGAATCTATTGAAAAGATATTCCAGATAGACGATCATATTGGTGCAGCCACATCTGGTCTTGTGGCCGATGCCAGGGCACTGATCGACAGGGCGCGGGTAGAGTCCCAGATCAATAAAGTATCATATGATGAGCCCATTGGCGTGGATGTCCTTGCCAAGAAGATCTGCGATTTCAAGCAGACTTATACCCAGTACGGCGGCGTCAGGCCATTTGGCACGGCATTATTGATCGCCGGTGTGGAAGACTCTGTTGCAAGGCTTTTTGAGACAGACCCAAGTGGTGCCCTGCTTGAATACAAAGCTACCGGAATAGGTGCAGGCCGGGCTGAGGTGATGGAGGTATTTGAAGAGAAGTATACCGATGACATCAAACTAACGGATGCTATCTTACTGGGCCTGGAAGCTCTTTACAGTACAACAGAGGGCAAGTTTGATGCTTCTACCATCGAGGTAGGTGTGGTTGAACTTGAGAACAAGCAGTTCAAGAAACTCAGTTCCGAAGAAGTTGCCGATTATGTCAATGTGATACTGGAAGCCCATTCAGAGGAAGAAGAAACCGGAACTGAAGAAGATGCTGAAAGTGAAGAGATGACCGGAGAAGAGACCGGGGAAGAATAACCGATCTCAATACAAATTGTTGGTTTGATCATGGTTACGCTGGATAATGCCGTAATTGCCAGGCTTAAGAAAGGTGGGAAGCAGTTCGAGGTATATGTAGACCCGGATGCAGCTTTTTCCATGAAAAGGGATGAAGAGATAGACATGGAAAAGGTACTGGCAGTTGAAGACGTTTTTGAAAATGCCAGCAATGGCGACCGTCCTGCAGAAAAGGATATTGATAATACATTCAAGACACAGGATGTATTTGAAATTGCCAGGCAGATCATCATGCATGGTGAGATACACCTGACAACAGAGCAGCGGAAAAAGATACTTGAGGATAAAAAACGCCAGATAATCAGCATGATCGCTGCCAATGCCATTAATCCCCAGACCAAAACCCCGCATCCGCCTGCAAGGATCGAACATGCCATGGAAGAGGCGGGTGTGCATATTGATGCCATGAAGAGTGTGGATGATCAGATAAATATCGTGATGAAGGCGATACGTCCCGTAATCCCCATACGTTTTGAAGAGATCAGTATCGCAATAAAGATTGGTATGGATTATGCCCCGAAAGCTTATGGTCCTATATCTAAATTCGGCACACTCACAAAAGAAGAATGGCAAAAGGATGGTTCATGGATTGGCGTTGTCACAATACCTGCAGGTTTGCAGGACGACCTGTTCGGTCTGGTTAATCACCTGACCAAAGGAAACGCAGAGATAAAGATCCTGAAATGAAATTGGAATTATTACAAGATTATCAGGTCGAGGTTATGAAAAATGGATAAGCACATTGTGGTGCCAGGTGATTTTCTTTCTGACGATGTTAAGAAAGCAGGAGACGGCACCTATGTGAGTGAAGGAAAGGTTTATTCAAATCTTTACGGACTTGCAAGTGAAAAGGAGAAGATACGGGTTGTTTCTTTATCAGGGAAATATATTCCGCAGGGCGGGGATTTGATCGTGGGCACTGTGAGCGAGATTACTTTCTCGAACTGGATAATGGATATCAAATCACCATATGAGGGACTGCTTAATGTATCTGAATATCCAAGACGTATTGATTCCTCTGACATGGTTAAATACCTGGATGTTGGTTCATCCGTGCTCGTTATGGTTAAGAATGTTTCACGTTCCATGAAGGTAGAACTGACAATGAGGAACAATAGGTTAAAACCCATAACCTATGGAAGGATTGTCCTGGTCTCAGCAGTAAAAGTGCCAAGGATGATCGGCAGAAATGGATCCATGATATCTATGTTGAAAAAGGAGACTAACTGCAACATCGTTGTGGGCCAGAACGGAGTTATCTGGATAACCGGCAAGGACCGTGATATTGATAAGGCTATAGAAGCGATACAGATTATTGAAAATGAAGCTCATATTGATGGACTCACTGATCGGATAAGTGGTTTCCTGAAAGGAAATGTTGAAAAAGAACTCGAAACAGCAAAACCAGAAGTTTCGGAGATTTTGGATGAACTACTGGACTGATTTATTGAGTTGAGAGAGGAAAGAGAGGAATTGTAAATGACAGACAAACCAGAAAAGTTCATAGATGAAAATGGCATTCGTTCTGACGGAAGGCGGGCCAACGAGATAAGAGATGTTAAAATCGAGGTCGGCGTATTGAGTCGGGCTGATGGTTCGTGTTATCTTGAATTCGGTAAAAATAAGGTGATGGCAGCAGTTTACGGTCCAAGGGAAGTACACCCCAGGCACCAGCAGAAATCCAACAGGGCTATTGTAAGGTATAAGTATAATATGGCTTCCTTTTCAGTAGAGGACCGCAAGCGTCCCGGGCCTGACCGACGTAGTATTGAAGTTTCAAAGGTAAGCCGTGAAGCTCTTGAGAACCAGATATTCACTGAATATTTTCCAAAATCCGCAATAGATATTTTTGTGGAGGTCCTGCAGGCAGATGCAGGCACAAGGACAGCAGCCCTTAATGCGGCATCCGTTGCTCTGGCAGATGCAGGAATTCCGATGAGGTCATTGGTTTCTGCGTGTGCTGTAGGGAAGGTCGATGATACTCTTGTCCTGGACCTTAACAAGAATGAGGACAATTACGGCCAGGCAGATGTGCCTATAGCAATGACGCCTGATGGTAAGATCACACTGCTCCAGATGGACGGCCACCTGACCCCAGAGGAGTTCAAGCAAGGCCTGGAAATGGCACAGGAAGGGTGCAGGCAGGTATATGAGCTGCAAAGAAAAGCACTGATTGATTATTATTCTAAGAAAACAGAGGTAGTAACTGAGGCCACTACTGCAGAAGATGTCAAGAAAGATGCACCAGAGGAACCTGAAGACGTAACTCCTGTCGATGTAACAGAAGATACTGAAGAAACCGAAAAAATTGACGATACCAACGAAATCGGAGTTACTAAAGAAACTGACGATACAAAAGAACCCGGAGATACCAAAGCAACTGGAGATACTGAAGAAACTGAAGATACCGTCAAGGCAGGAGATGTAGAGGAGTTGGAGGATTCCGGCGAAGAGGTACCTGAGGGTGGGAAAAACGCTGATGAGACTTACGGTCAAATGGATGAGAGTGAGGAGGAGACTTCCAATGAATAAAGATATTGTTTCAATTATCCAGAAGGACCAACTGTATAATCTGGTGCTTAAGGGTAAGCGTGCAGACGGTCGGGCGTTCGACGAAACCAGGGAGATCAAGATTGAAACCGGTGTAATAGAAAAGGCAGAAGGTTCGGCCCGTGTGGAAATTGGCGATACTAAAATAATTGCCGGTGTAAAGATCAGCCCGGGCACGCCATTCCCTGATACACCTGATGTAGGCGTGATAATTACCAGCCTGGAACTCATACCCCTTGCATCCCCTGAATTCGAATCAGGTCCGCCCCGGGAGAAAGCCGTAGAACTTGCCAGGGTGACTGATCGAGGCATCAGGGAATCCGGCGCGATAGATTTAAAGAAGATGTGCATTATTGAGGGCGAAAAAGTCTGGATGATTTTCATCGACATTCATGTGCTGGATGACGGCGGCAATATAATGGATGCTGCTGCACTTGGTTCGATAGCTGCATTGCTTACAGCCACAATACCGGCAGAGCGTTATGGACTGGGTGAAGATGCACCGCTGCCAATAAGAGATATACCGGTATCTGTAACTGCCGTGGATATAGGCGGCGGAATTGTATTTGACCCATCCCTTGAAGAAGAAAGGGTCGCAAACACCAAGTTAACTGTGATATCCAATCAGGAAGGCGCAATTGCCGGCATGCAGAAGAGCGGCAATGGGTCGTTATCACCTGACCAGATCAACCACATAGTAGAAGTGGCCTGTAAGAAGGCACAGGATATAAGAGAAAAATTCCTGGAGATTTAGGATTATGGCGAAAAAATATACCCGTAAAGGTCACAAGACCCGGTCAGCAGGCAGGTTCGGGGTCCGTTACGGTAGGAAGAACCGGAAATTGGTTGCCGATATTGAAGAACGTATGAGACAGGGATATAAATGCCCCCGGTGCGGTATTATTGCAATCCGCCGTACCGATACTGGTATCTGGAACTGTAAGAAATGTGATTATACCTTTGCAGGCGGTACATATGTACCTAAGACATCTGTAGGGCTTGTTGCAGCAAGGTCTGTCAAGAGGGCAACGGAACCTGATATGGTCTTTGAGGAAATGGAAGATATCACACCTGGTACTGTTGAAGCTGAAGAGAACGGTGAGGAAGTGGAAACTGAAGTAGATGCTGTATCAGAAGTTGCAACTGATGTTGAAGCAGAAGTTGAAATGGATGCAGAAGTAGATATAGTAGTGGATTCTGAAGTGGAAACGGAAATAGATACTGCAGATACGGATATTGCAGACGATACATTGTAGATAATTCACAGGTGAACTGATATATGGTATATTACTGCACCCGTTGTAAGCGTCTTGTTGAGATCGACTATGAGGCTATGGGTATACGATGTCCTTATTGCGGACACCGCATACTGATAAAACAAAGACCCACCCTGGTGAAAAGGGTGGAAGCAGTCTAACGTAAGGTTATTTGCAGGAGGGTACGGGATACTCTCCATTTTTTTTATTTCTTTCCAAGGATTATAATGGGGAGTTTGGTCTGGAAATTAGATCTGAGTTTATTTTTGAAATGGATGGGGATGTTCAGGTAGTGTATCGGTCCCTCAAGCCTGAGCTGGAATCTTCTTATCAACGCAGTGCTACTGAACTGGGGATACAGGGTAACTCCCTGGTTCTAAGGATATGTTCAGGGGATATGGTATCTATGAGGGCAGCCTTGAACGGATGGCTGCGACTTATAAGGATAGCGGTTGAGATGAATGCGACAATAGAAAGTTAGAAGTACTATTGTGGCATGAAAGAAATCAAATTGATATATGAAATAGGTGAATTTTAATGAGCGGAGAATTACCACCACAGGTCCAGAACCAACTTGCCCAATTGCAGCAGGTACAGCAACAGGCACAGGCTTTGGCGCAACAAAAAAACCAGTTAGAGATCATGGTTAAAGAGTCAGACATGGCTCTTGATGAACTTGGAAAAATTGATGCGGATGTAACTGTTTTTAAGAATATTGGCAATTTGATGATAAAAGCCGAGAAAGGCAATGTTGTCGAGGATTTAAAGGAAAAGAAAGAAACCCTTGATCTTAGACTTAAGACAGTTGTCAGGCAGGAAGAACGTATCCATAAGAGATTTACACAATTACAGGAACAATTAAAGACGTCTGTGGGTTCACCAGGAATGCATGCTGAATAAATTTCAGCTTTTTTAGGTATCAGACCATGGAAGTCGATGAGTTCGGTTTTTATAACCGGCTCCTGGATTATTCAAATATCCTATTTCTCTGTCACCGGAATGCAGACCCGGATGCAGTAGGAAGTGCCTATACGTTAGCTGAAGCTATAGGGGGAGTCGTTGGAGTGGTGGATGGATGCAACCGTGTGGCTAACATGTTGATCAATGCACTTGAAATCAATGTGGTTGCAGATCCTGATCCTTCAAATTATGATTTTACTGTAGTTGTGGATACAAGTACACAGGCGCAGCTTAATGATACTAAGTTAACAAAATATGCTGTCGTGGACCATCATTCTACATGTTCAATAAAGGATGATGCTGAATTTTATATACATAGGTGTGCCAGTTCTACTGCAGAAATTGTGTTTGAAATAATCAAGAGTATGGATGCTCCTGTCATGAGGAAGTCTGCCATGTCCCTGATTACAGGTATTATCACCGATACTGGTAATTTTAAGTATGCTTCACCCCAGTCATTCAGGACACTGGCAGAGATTATCGAGACCAGTGGAGTGGAATATGGGGAAGTAGTGGATATATTGGCTTCCACGCCCCAGGATATCAGTATGAGGATCGCTGTCCTGAAATCGGCTATGAGGGCGCAGATCCAGCGGGTAGGTGAGCATATCATTGCTATTAGTACTATAAGTTCTTTCGGCGGTACTGCGGCAGGTATATTGACCCATATCGGTGCAGATGTGTCTTTCGTTGGTGCCGAAAGGGATGGTGTTATCAGGATCAGTGGCAGGGCAAGACGCACTGCTATTGAGGATGGTGTGAACATGGGCCAGATCATGCATGATGTTAGTAAGGTTTATGGCGGTACGGGCGGGGGACATGATGGTGCCGCAGGGCTGGATGTGGATGGGGGAGATGTCCAGGAGATACTTAAAAGCTGTATGGATATGGCTGTAGGGATTTTGCAGCGGCATAAAAACGTGTGAATTTCGCTGCTGTTATTTTTGTTGGCTATACAATATGGCTTTTTCATAATTTATAGTGATTGAACAGATTATAATTGAAACAGACGCTGGTACTATTTTCACTCATAAATTCAAAGATGGAAGAATACCAGAATTGAAAAAACGGTATGACATCCGTCCAAACTTAAAATACAAAGATAAAATAAAGGTAACAGCATTAGAAAATAAAAGAATATATAAAGTAGAGACTATGTGATAGTGGTAGTACGTCAATGGTAAATAAAAATGTTGACTCAAAGCGAAGCAAATGCCCTCATTAATCTTCCAAAAAAAAAGTAACAGCGATGAAGATTATAGTTTTCCGTATCCAGGGAACATTTTAACAATTCCAATTATATCCCAGGATGAACAGGAAAATTTCTTGTTAGATGTTAACAGAGGTAGCATCCGACTTTCAAAATGTACATATCAAGAACGATATCAACAGATGATTATTCTTATTCGCCTTGATGTTGACGGACCACCTCACTCAAACCCAGAAGTAGTAAACGTCCCTCTTTCCATTTTAGAGCCTTTTAACGGAAAAGTCATTGAATGTCCACATTTACATTTATATGTGGAGGGTTTCATGGATAAATGGGCAATTCCAGCACCCAATAATGAATTCAATCGAATTGATTTTCCTTACCAGACTTTGCAGGACTTCTTCCGTTATTGTAATATTGTTGAACCGCCTAACGTATACTGGAGCCAGACACTAAATGAGCTTTAATGAATGCCAGGACCTAGTTGAACAATACAGTGAATGGCTAAAGCAAAAATTCATTGTAACGGAAATAGATGGAATCTGCGAGATTATTACACCATTTGTTGACCGTCATAATGATTTTTTACAAATATATGTGAAAAAAGATGGCAATAAACTGATTATCACAGATGATGGGTATACAATTAGCGACCTTAAACTCAGTGGTTTTGATATCACAACAGAGAAAAGAAAACAAGTAATGGACTCAATATTAAATGGTTTTAGTGCACGCCTTCAAGGTGATGAAATTATTATTGAAGCAAATGCTGATAACTTCCCTCAAAAGAAACATAATATTATTCAAGCAATGCTTACTGTAAACGATATGTTCGTAATGGCTTCATCAATGGTAGCAAATGTTTTTAAAGAAGATGTAGAAATATTCCTTAGACTCCATGAAATTAGATTCACTCCATCAGTCAAATTTACTGGAAAAAGTGGTTATGACCAATCCTTTGATTTTGTAATCCCTGCATCTCTAAAACGACCTGAGAGGATTATTAAAGTTGTAAATCGTCCAGACCGTCAGAGTATAACAATGTTAATGTTTTCGTGGGAAGACACAAAGAGAGTCAGACCTATGAAATCTACTACTTATGGAATTTTAAATGACACCGAGTTTAAAATAAATCCTGATATTGAAAGTGCTCTCCATCAGTATGGAATTGAACCTGTGCCTTGGTCCAAAAGAGATGAATATGTTGTTGAACTTGCAGAATAAACCTATACTCAGAGATATTTCTTGATTTTAAAATGGCAAAGTCAAGCTGCAGTATGGGGCGGTCTGCCCGGTGGCTGGACAAGAGTATGGAAATAATGTAAGACGCCTCCATTCTCTGTTTTTCTGATATACATTACCCGATTCCTATTTATATCACGCTTTCATTGATGGGTCCATGCAGATCGGCCCCCTGAAACTCCATGGTAACATTCTACTCGCACCCATGGCAGATGTGACCAACCTGCCCTTCCGCTTGCTCTGTAAAAAGTACGGTGCTGCGCTTGTGTATACCGAGATGGTCGATGCCGATGGTGTGATATATCACAGCAGGAAGACCATTTCAAGGCTTGCTTCATGTAAGGATGAGCAGCCTCTTGGTATCCAGCTTTCAGGGTCATCTGCCGAAGGGCTGAACCGGGCTGCCCGGCTCGTTGAAGAGCAGCACGGTCCTGACCTGATAGATATTAACTTTGGATGCCCTGCCAGGCATATAGTCAAAAAGGGTTGCGGTGCGGCCCTGATGAATGATCCGCAGTTGATGGCTGATATTGTAGAGCAGGTCTCTGATGCTGTAAATGTTCCGGTCACTGCTAAATTAAGAGTGTATGACGATGTTGAGCGGACACTTAAGGTGGTGCGGATGCTGGAAGATGCGGGTGCCTGTGCAATAACGGTACATGCCCGGACACAGCACCAGAATTATACACACAAGGCAGATTGGGATGTGATCGGGGCAGTCAGGAAAGAATTGTCAATCCCGGTGATAGCCAATGGTGATATTGTTGATGAGGTAGCGGCACAGACCGTGCTTGAGCAAACCAACTGTGATGGTATTATGATCGGACGGGCTGCTATTGGGAATCCGTATATTTTCAGGCGGATAGGTCATTATCTTGAAACTGGAGAGTTTCTCGGCCAGCAGGACGTTAATGAACAGTTGGATGATTTTTTTAAATATATTGAACTGGCTGGGAAATATGACAAACTTGATTATGGAAGCATTAAGCTTCATGCCAAGTGGTTCACCAGGGGGATGGAGGGGGGAAGGCTGTTGCGGACTAAGATAAATGCGGCAGAGGATATTGATGAGGTGATTGAGATCATGGGTGGGTTTATCAGGTAGATAACTCAAGCTTGTTCAGCCAGAATTGATGTTGGTATGCTCGAAGTAAAATAACGGTCATACAATCCAAAAAAATCCCCTACAGGAAGAACCACCGCACCAACCTAAAAACAATCAAACCATGCCCCTCCTCGTTTATGGGGATAGATGTCAGCATTGTGAAGAGGGAGCATGTGTCATCGGTTAAGGATTTTTATTGGCTCAATTATAGTGATTGCCATTTGACCTATTGGTAAGAACTCGGTGCATTGGTCATCGGTTAAGGCGTTTGACAGAGTCGGTATGTATTATTTTCCAAAAGGCCAATGATTTCATACGATTCTACAATTTAATTTAAATCGAACACGGACGACATGGATCTGACGGATTTTCACGGATTTATTTTCGTATCCGCGCGGATCCGTGTCATCCGTGCAATCCGTGTTCTATAACAATATTACTCTTAACCGATGACACATGGAACTCGGTGACGGCAACAACCATCAGTGTAAGACTGATGCGGACACCAATGCACAATCCGGAATAGTTAATTCTTGACTGCACGCGATTGACATTGTTACCAATCATGATTGTTGGGTTTAATTCGGTGGGGTTGTGGATATTGGATGTGGGAGGTATATTGTAGGTGAATGTACTGCAGGAGAAGATGGGAAATAGAGGGGTTGAGGCTTATTACAGGCTTCGTAACTTAGGTTTGAGGGTATAGATGACTTAGAATTTACATTCTGTGCTCAAAGGACAATAAAGGAAGTATTAAAGGAAATAAAGGTAACGTATGAAAAAGAATGGTAACTATTCAGCCATACATAAACGTTATCGGTAGACTGAATAGTCTACAAATAGATAATTGCACACAATTGTCAAATGCCTTTGGAATCGATGGACGTAGACTCAGTATTAAAAACTAAAAAATGTATCGCCATAGACACAAATAAGCTGATTTTCGTCATCGGCATCCGGTCTTAAGGAAGGCTGAATAGTTACAAAGAATCAGCAATTCCCGTTATGGTTGTAAACGCATGCAAGCGAAGGTTTGTTTACTTACCATTTCGTAAACATTTTATGGTATTGCATGCTTCTACTCGCTACATCACAAAGAAAATCAAAGACGAGCGGCGGTATAATTTCAGACAGCTTGGATGAAAACAAAATAAGAGACCGGGAATTGCTGACAAAGAATGAAAGCTTAGTTAATAATCGGGAAGGATTAGATAAAAATGGTCAAAAGCAACCATAAAACTCAAGAAGAATCTCTTGAGAAACAATTGTGGAAAGCGGCGGACAAACTCAGAAAGAATATTGACGCTGCCGAATACAAGCATATAGTCATGGGATTGATTTTTCTCAGGTATATCTCAGATGCTTTTGAGGAATTATACAGTAAATTGCAGAAAGGAGAGGGTGATTACGCCGGAGCTGATCCGGAAGACAGAGACGAATACAAAGCCGAGAATGTCTTTTTTGTTCCTCTGGAGGCCCGCTGGTCATATCTTCAATCAGAAGCCAGACAACCTGAAATCGGTAAGTATGTAGATAACGCCATGGATGCCATCGAAAAGGAGAATCCCTCGCTTAAAGGGGTTCTGCCAAAAGTCTTTGCAAGAGGCAATCTCGACCCGACAAGTCTTGGCGGTTTGATCGATCTGGTTGGCAATATTGCCATTGCAGGTGCGAAAGCCTGAAGTGCTGATGTTCTTGGTCATGTTTTCGAGTATTTCCTTGGAGAGTTTGCCCTTGCAGAAGGAAAGAAGAGAGGGCAGTTCTATACTCCAAAAAGCGTTGTCCAGTTGCTGGTAGAAATGCTTGAACCCTATTGGGGCCGGGTATTTGACCGCGTGCCTTGAAGCATAAAAGAGAAAGATAAATAAACAGGACATTGGAGATAAAAAAAAAATCATGTCCCACTGTGGGTTAAAATCCCCCCGTCGGGGTCTGCTCCTGGACGAAGAGAATAGGAAGTGCGGTGCTGCGAAGTACTGTGCGGAGTTCCTTAGTATCGGCAACCACAGCCTGAAGCGCAAGCGAACGCAAGGTGGCCTTAGCGATTGGCGACATTCCAGTCATAAATGGAAGCTTGAGCAGAATATAATCGCTGGGGTGGTTATCGTTGGGATGGTTGCGAATGCTCTTTTATGTAACCGAGGGAGGTCTCATGCTGTCCTGCCAGAAATTGGGTTTACATCCTACACGTTTCAGGATAAATGAACTCAAGGGAAGGAGAACAGGTAGGCGAGGTATAACCTAATGGGAAAGCCAGACCAATGCAGTATGAGAAGTCGGACGAACTCATAGTAGCAATGATGGTCAAGCCGATGATATACCGAACCTGTGCCGCAGGGTGCAGGGGGCGACGGTATGAGGAGAAAACTTGACCTAGCGAAGGGGTTCTAGCTTTGGATAGAGTCAAAGGATTCAGCACGATAACATCAATCGGAAAAAAAAAAATGCCAGAAAAGTACTTTGTCGAAAAACTAAGTAGACAAAAACGCTATCTGGATATATGAAATGAAGATGGTGGAATAACTGCTGAAGACCTAAAACCGATGGAGAAAGTAATGAAAAAGTGGAATCAACGTTACCATGACAAATTCAAGAAACATTCCCTGATCAATCAGGTCTGGGATGAAAAGAACCTTGAAAACGCATGGAAGCGTGTGAGAGCGAACAAAGGAAGTGCAGGAATCGACAGGGTAACAATCCCGGTATTCCAGCAAAACCTACCGCAGAATCTAGCAGAAATACAGAGACTGCTCAAAGAGAAACGCTATGTTCCCGAGCCAGTGAAGAGAGTTCTCATCCCAAAAGATAACGGGAAAATGAGACCTCTTGGAATACCAACAGTAAGGGACAGAGTGGTTCAGCAAGCACTAAAGAACGTCCTTGAACCGATATTTGAAGAGATATTCCTTGCCCAGAGCCATGGGTACAGACCCAATACCGGTGCACACGAGGCAGTCAGGAAAGCGGAAGCATACCTTGAGGCAGGCTACCACTGGGTAGTGGATGCCGATATCAAGGGGTTCTTCGACCACGTTGACCACCAGCTACTAATGGATCTGGTCTGTGAAAAGGTCAGCGATGGCAGGGTTCTTTCCCTAATAGAATCGTTCCTTACCAGTGGAATAATGAATGAAGGTATATTTGAGGCCAGTACAGAAGGCACTCCCCAGGGTGGAAATCTTAGTCCCCTCCTTGCAAATGTCTATTTGAACCACTTCGATAGACGTATGGGAGAGCTTGGATACTTGATTATCAGATATGCTGATGATATTCTTATTTTCTGCAAGTACGAATGGGATGCAGAAGACGCTCTCAAACGTGCAGGGGAGATTCTGGAAGGTGAGTTGAAACTCAAGCTCAGTCCTGAAAAGACGAAGGTTGTGCATGCACGGAAGAAAGGCGTGGAATATCTCGGCTTTCATTTCAATGGTCGCTGGAGGCGGCCTAAGGATAAAGCGGTGAAGAAGTTCAAGGCAGAGATTAAGCACAGGACAAGAAGAAAGCAGCCTAAGAACCTTGAAATGGTGATAGCTTCCATTAACCCGGTTATTCGGGGTTGGGGGAATTATTTCAAGGAAGGTACTGTGAAGAAGCGGTTTGAGGAACTGGACGGATATGTCAGAGCACGATTACGGAGTTTTCGGGCGAAGAAACGTACCTGGAAGGTCATTCTGTACACGCTCCCGAAACCCGAACTTGAGAGAATGGGTCTTGTTTCACTTAGTTCATTACTTAAATAGTCCATCTCCTGCAATGGGATAGTCCGAACGAAAGCCGCTTACGGGAAATCTGTACGAGCGGTTTGATGAGGAGGGGGAGGCCGTAAGGCCTCTTCTTTACTCTACCATGTTGCGGTTCAGGCGGCATGTTTGTACAATCGGAAAAATTCGTTGCCAAACATCAGGGAAAGCTGGATGACATATCGATTTACGGGCAGGAGAGCAACCAGACCACCTGGCGTTTGTGTAAAATGAATCTTGCTATCAGGGGCATTGACAGTTCCCAGGTGAAATGGAATAACGAAGGCTCCTTCTTAAACGATGCTCACAAAGACCTGAAAGCTGATTATGTTATTGCCAATCCTCCGTTCAATGACAGCGACTGGAGCCAAGACCTGCTGCGTAAGGATGGCAGGTGGAAATATGATGTTCCGCCGTCCGGCAACGCGAATTACGCATGGATACAGCACTTCATTTATCACCTTGCTCCAAGTGGAATTGCCGGATTTGTGCTGGCGAAAGGTTCACTCACTTCCAAGAGTTCGGGTGAAGGCGTGATCAGGAAGAATTTGGTTGAAGATAGGTTGGTTGACTGCATAGTTAATCTTCCGCCAAAGTTGTTCCTGAACACACAGATCCCAGCCAGCCTATGGTTTTTGAGCAGGAACAAAGCCAATGGAAAATACAGGAACCGCACGGATGAGATTCTTTTCATTGATGCGCGTAATATGTGGCATCTGATAAACCGGCGAACCCTCGAATTTTCAGATGAAGATATACAGAAGATTGCTGACACTTACCACAACTGGCGTAATCCGGATGGGGATTATGAGGATGTGAAGGGATTTTGCAATTCCGCTTCTATTGAACGGGTGCGCGAGCTGGATTGTGTGCTGACTCCGGGGCGTTATGTGGGGCTGGCTGTGGAAGAGGATGATTTTGATTTTAATGAGCGGTTTACCAGGCTGAAAGCGGAGTTTGAGGGACAGTTGGTGGAGGAAGAGAAACTGAATCGGAAGATATTGGAGAACCTTGCAAGGGTGAGTTTAAAAGATGAACATTAAGGAGATTATAAAACAACCGGAAGGCAGAAGACTGGAATTAAAGGAACAGCTCCCCATTGGCTCTAATCTGGCTAAAACGGTTATTGCCTTTTCTAACGATGCAGGCGGTGAAATATACCTTGGTGTAAAAGATGAACCAAGTGAATATGTCGGATTGGATCCGGATACAATAATACAGCTGGAAGAACAGATCAGCAGTATGATCTTCGACCAATGTGCCCCTGTTATTTTACCTGAATTTACAATTATAACCCATCTTCGTCACAATGAATTAAAAACCATATCAGTGGACCATATCAATTTTCAAATCTGTTCTACATCTTCTTAACCCCAATCGATTTCAAGTGATTCTTCATTCCCAAATATTTGCAATTGAACATATCCAGAATGTTCTTTTGCACATTCG
>Ga0255368_10053_pt2 | contig 22951 bp, 25 predicted proteins | sample ANMaggSeSYBR01E6_FD_182094 | JGI IMG/M metagenome (GOLD analysis project Ga0255368, IMG submission 182094) | Sediment cell enrichment communities from methane seep in Santa Monica Basin, California, United Staets - ANME aggregate JGI... | ecosystem: Environmental > Aquatic > Marine > Cold seeps >...
CGGGGAACTGGTATGGAGAAGCAAAACTTCAGGGGGAAGTGCACTTCAAAAAATCGTAACTACTGGAAATAGGGTCAATTATGAGTTCGACAAACCGGATAACTGCATCATGTCAGTATCATTTGACCCTAAAATGAATGCAGGATACAAAGCTGCAAAAATCGAGATATTGAGATCCACATCCTCTTATGCAACACCAATATCAGGAGAGGTTTTCCAGAATATGAATATCTGGGTTGGTAAGGTCGGGTTTGCAACACCTGAGAACATGGAGAATGTAAATGTTGAATTTAAGGTCCTGAGATCCTGGGTTAATGAGAACAATATCGACAGGTCTTCGATCAAATTGAACAGGTACCACGATGATAAATGGAATTCTCTGAACACGGTGGAGATCACAGAAAAAGAAGACCAGGATCACTTCTATTTCAGTGCAGAAACCCCGGGATTCTCACCATTTGTGATAACCGGTGAAAAGGTCCAGGTCGTAGAGACCGCAATTGAGAATGAAGTGGCTGAGCAGGAGATCCCGGAAGAGACCGATTCCGTAGAGGATGCAGCAACCACAGAGCAAGCTGATGCATCTAAAGATAGTCCTGGATTTGAAGGCATCTTCATGGTGATAGGATTACTGCTATCGGTATTTTGCATAAAGAAAAAAGGACAATGATAGAACCCTTAAAACACATCAGATGGCCACCTGTCATCTGCTTTTTATTTTTATTAAAGGACCCACATTTCTCAGAATTGTTTTTTATCTAAATTAAGGTGGAGATCACACTTCAGATTGGACTCGAATATAGTAACTGGGTGCGCAGATCTTTCAAAAGTAGTATAGGAAGGATGAATATCAAATGTATAAAATAAAAACAGATCGATTGTTCATGATCTTTTTAAGTCTCATTTTATTAACTTCAATGGCTAGCATTGCCACCGCATCTGATTGGGGGCAGTTCCAGTCAGATTGGAAAAATAGCGCGTTTGAACCCGGACCTGCAGTGAAGGCTAAACCGGAAATGATCTGGTACGAACACACTTCTGCTAATGGAGACAATGGGATCAATGTTCCACCTGTAATTGCAGGGGACCTTGTGTACACCTACACAACGAATGGTTCCGTCTGGGCATTCAACAAGCATAACGGGGAACTGGTATGGAGAAGCAAAACTTCAGGGGGAAGTGCACTTCAATCATCTACACCAGCTTATGGGGACGGAAAGCTCTTTGTTGCCAGCAACAGCGGTGACCTTTTTGCATTCGATGCTTCCAGCGGGGAAGAACTGTGGAGTGAACATGTTACAGACAGTAATTTTGAGTGCCCCATAACCTACTTCGATCACAGACTATACATCGGAGATGGCCTAAAGGGTGGCATCGATACAAAATATTACTATTGTTACGATGACACAGGGCAGCTGCTCTGGAAATATGCCAATGGGAACTCAGCAGGGTTCCTCTGGAATGGTGCATCTGCCATAGGGGATTTCCTTGTATATTCCACACACGAAGGCAAATTGTTAAGCCTCGATAAAGAAACCGGGGAGCTTACAGATGAGATAGACCTCGGTTCCGAAGACATTGGGTTTTCAAAAGAGGATCCGGGAATGTTCCGCTCATCTGTTACATATCACGATGGCTACATATATACAACCTCAGAAAGAGGACAAGCTTTAGGTTATGTATGGAAAATAGGGTTCGATAATGGGAATTTCATCGATGAAGGATGGTGTACCCAGAACGGATTCAGCACATCAACACCTGCGGTACATGATGGAAAAGTCTACGTAGGACAGGGGAAACATGGATACACAGGCCACCTCACCTGCCTGGATGATTCGAACGGGGATGTTTTATGGTCCTATTTCGTTGATGCCGGCGTGAAATCCTCCCCGGTCCTCGCCGTGGAGAACGAAATAACTTATATTTACTTTACAGGTGCAGAGAGTGATGGATCCCTTTACTGCCTGGAAGAAGACGGAACTCTTGCATGGGAATATGACCCTACGGATGACGATGGATACATCTTACAAGGCGCAGCAATTTCCGATGGGAAGATCTACTTCGGGACCGATGGTGGATACCTCTACTGCATTCAGGAAATGATCCCTGAAGGTTGGGAACAGTTCCACAAAGATACCAGAAATTCCGGATTTTCCCCATCAGATGCCCCGGATACGAACAATATGTTGTGGGCCAGTGAAGATATCGGGGCCGTAAAAGGATCATCATCCGTGGTCGCCAACAATAAAGTGTACGTGAACTGCGGAGACTATGTCAAATCCTTAGATCAGTATACAGGAGAGTTCCTGGCAAATCACAGCAATGGAAGCACCAAATACAAATCGATCACATCTCCTGCATACCATGATGGAAATGTGTGGTGTGGATTACCTGATTCGGTCAACAGTGCCACAACGGTGGCAGACGGGAAACTCTTCGAGGGTGAGTGGGATGGTAACTATTACTGCTTCGATGAAGTTACCGGAGAAGAAATATGGAATTTTAGTACAGAAGGAAATGCACAAGCAACCCCTGCGTATGATAATGAAAGGGTATATTTTACAACCTGGATCTATGGCCAGACCTACGGTGGAAATGTCTACTGCGTTGATGCGAATACTGGCGAACTTATCTGGGACCAGAACGAAATAATCAACAATTGCTGTAGCTCTCCAACTATCTATGGTGATATTGTTTATGTGACCACCTACAATTTCTATGGTAAAGGCGAGATCTACGCACTGAACAAGAACAATGGTTCCATTTTATGGAAAGAAGAAATCCATCCAACAGATTCTACCCCGGCAGTTGCCTATGGTAACGTCTATGTTACCGGCGGATGTTATGGTTACAGTGATCTGCAAACATATTGTTTTGATGCAATAACCGGAGAACTTAAGTGGAACACAACTCCAGAAGATGGAATTGGAGGCTGGCTTTGCTCGGTTGCAATTGCAGACGAGAAGATATTCGTAGGTACTGCTTTTGAGACAGAGGATGATTACACCGGACTGAATGGAACATGTGCTCTGGATGCATTTACAGGGGAACTAATATGGAACTCACCATTCGGAGGATCGTCACCTGCTGTTGCAGATGAGATGGTATTTACTATTGCAGATGGGAAGGTCTATGCTTTTGGTGAGGGATCAACCACCGATGAAAAGGCTAACGTGAAGTTACCTGGATTTGGATCATCGTTTACAATAGTTACATTTTCCATCTCGGCCATTTACATTGCAAGAAGAAAAGGAAAGGAGGGGGATATTTAAGGTCGGTGGGTAAACCAAATTTACCCACCATTAAGACAACAGTACCATCCCTATTCCATGTCATGTAAATTGCTATATATGGTTAAAGAAATATAATTAAATATGAATTACTAAATGTTTTGTTCTTGAACAAAAAAATCGTATTATTACCAAGATTAGGCCCAACAAATCGTCTCCTGTACAAAAGGCTTTTATGCATAAACAGCCATGTCACATCTCATCCGCCCAGAATAACAATTTTGGGCCCGTGGCTTAGCCAGGATATAGCACCGGGCTTCTAACCCGGGGGTCGTGGGTTCAACTCCCACCGGGTCCGTTAGATGTCTTTAATAGCCCTTTTTGAGGGCTGTTATTTACTTTTTTTATGAGATTTTTGATTTCATTCAAAGACCAGTACGTCTTGAGCTGCGATATTCACGATGACACGTGACCCCATAGCATCATCCAGAAGCCTTGTCGGAACATCACACAACAGAACTACATTACTACCATCAAGTTCCACAGCCATCAGCTTGCTGCTGCCCTTATCAGTAACATCAAGAACAGTGCCTGCAAACACATTGCATTCATCTGAAAGCAAACCCTCATCATAGGCCATCAGATGTATGTTCTCCGGCCTTACCCCCCAGGAAACAATATCTGAACCAGACACATCCGAACTTGTGACAAATTGCATACCTCTGCCTTCAAGAACAAAGCCTTCAGGAGAATTCCCGACCACATCTCCATCCTCAAAGATATTGCTGACACCCACAAGTTCTGCCACATCCCGATCAACAGGAGAATAGAACACTTCCCTTGGACTGCCTGACTGGCGAACCTGCCCCTCATGAAGGACCACAACCCTGTCTGCAAGCGAGAACGCTTCCTCTGGACTATGGGTGATGAACAGTATAGGAATGCCAAGCTCTTTCTGAATAGTTTTGATCCTCTCCCTCAGTCGCATCCTGACCACCATATCAAGGGCAGAGAAAGGCTCATCCAGCAACAGGATATCGGGACTCGGTGCAAGGGCACGGGCAAGGGCAACCCTCTGTTTTTGCCCTCCCGACAACTGGGAAGGATAGCGTCCTTCCAGTCCCTCTATATGCAACAGACGAAGCATTTCGAACAAACGCTCCTCCTTCTTCGCCGTATCCCAGCCCTTAAGACCATAAACGATGTTCTTCCTCACATCCATATGCGGGAAGAGGGCATAGTTCTGGAAAACATACCCCGGCCTCCTGTACTGCGGCTGGAGATCGACACCCGAATCGCTATCATAATACGTTTTTCCATTAACAACGATACTTCCGCATTCGGGGGTTTCCAGCCCTGCGATACATCGAAGTGTCGTGGTCTTACCGGAACCAGAGCGACCAAAAAGGACCACCAGTTCATTCCCCACCTCAAAGCTGACGTCCAGAGAAAAAACATCATCTCTGCCACCCTTCCTGCCACGGGACCTATACTTCTTTGACAAGCTCACTTTTACGCCCATTTGACTACCTCACACGCTCCAACGGTCCACGAACCTTGCAGCCAATGCCATGGATAATAATGAAACAACGACCAGAGTGATGACTAGAATGTTCGCAAGAGCATCATTGCCTGACTGGAACGCCGTATAGATGGACAACGACATGGTATTCGTTTTCCCCGGAATATTCCCCGCAACCATAAGGGTCGCACCGAACTCCCCCACAGCCCTTGCAAAACTTAACACGATGCCTGCAAGTATGCCTTTTTTAGCAAGAGGGAGAGTCACAAAGAGCATGGTCTCAAGCTCACTGTGCCCAAGGGTATAAGCCGCATACTCCAGTTCACGATCCACTGCACTGATAGCAGAAGCTGTGGTCTTCACCATCAGAGGAAGGGAAACAACAAAGGCCGCGATCACCGCAGCATGCCATGTGAAAAGCAATGTCCAACCCGTAGTCTCAAAAAGAAAACTACCTATTGCACCGTTCTTGCCCAACAGAACAACAAGAAGATAACCCGTAACCGTTGGTGGAAGCACAAGCGGAAGGGTCACCAGAATATCAGCGAGCCATTTCCCCCTGAAATCCCTCCTTGCAAGTGCATAGGATATGAGAATACCGAACACCGCAACAAGAAAGGTGGACAGGACGGCCACCTTTAAAGTGATAGATAGGGGGATCAAGGCATCTTCAAGCATCAATTATCATCCATTACAGTAAAGCCATATTTTACGAATATATCTTTTCCTTCATCCGAAATAACATAATCTATGAATTCCCGGGATGCTTCCAATTCATCTGAAGATGAAACGACCGCAATGGGATAGCTTATACTGGCACTCACCGGAATTTGTGCAACAACGTCTATCTTATCCATATCAGAGGCCATCGCATCGGTCATATATACAAAACCCGCATCAACTTCACCGCTCTCAACATAAACGAGCACCTGCTTCACACTCTCCGCATAAATGAGCTTTCCACTAACATCGTCCCACAAAGAAGCTGCCTCAAGTGCACCTTTCGTATATCTGCCCACAGGTGCGATCTCCGGGTCTCCAATAGCTATCTTTGTAATTGAAACATCCTCAAGGTCTTCAAGGGACCTTATAGTATTCTCACTTGACCTGGGAACTATCATTACAAGAGAGTTCTCAGCGAAATCATGCCTTGTGTCAGCATATATCATGTCCTCGGACCCAAGGAGGTCCATATGCTTCTGGGAAGCTGAAGCAAAAACATCGATTGGAGCACCTGCATCTATCTGCATACGCAGGGTACCTGAACCCGCCAGATTGAGAATTATATCGACATCAGGATGCGACTCTTCAAATTTGCGTTCGATCTCAGTGAAACTTTCGGTCAAACTTGCCGCGGCAGAGACAGTGACCTCAGAACTCACATCTGTATGAGATGATGACGATCCTAAAAAAGCACCCCACCCCATAACCAAAAACAATGCCATAGCCAGTACCAATATGATAGATATGACCATTAAAGAACGCTTTTTATCCATACAATAACCTCTGATCAACATAATATGCCGTTATGTTTAGTAGAACATAACGAAATGTGATTAGATTGTTTGTATAAAAAATTTATTGTCAAGCGGTAGATGAGAACTTAAATTTAATATTTACCGATCAGTTTTGCGACCATCCTATGAACACCATGCATGCTGAGATCCTTCCCAAGATACAGCATAGGACACCTGCCAGTGTAACATTGATGATCTGCACAAAGTTCCCTCACAGCAGGAGTATCCGTTTTCCAGTGAACCCAGGTATTTACCACACCTTTCTCGAAAAGACCTTTCATGGCATCTGCCGGTTCGGTCTTTGTCAGACCTATCACCGCATTTTCCACACCTTCCGGAGCTTCACCGATAGATTTTATCGCATCCAGCTCGGGCCTATTGGAAAGGTCCACAAAGTGAACAGTTTTCCCTTTCTTCCTGAGTTCCTCTACCGCCCATTTCATTGCGGGCTTGGTCCCATCACTAACAAGAATGAATTCGTCTGCATCCCAAAACTTCGAATAGGTATTTTCCATTATAATGACCCCCAATTGAAAACTGTACATATATTTATACCAAACTAAATTATCTGAATAGAGCACCTTTAAGAATCAAGGATGTTGACACTTAAAAGACCTTCTATTTGTCTCAATATACACTTAAGCTACGGATATTTGCCTATTTATCCATAGTCACCGTCGATCACACACGAACAATATACACAATGAGATAACTCCACTGGAAATAAGGGGGTCTTCGCGCTAAAACCAGCCAATTCTCATTTATGAATAATGCTTACTTAAATGTCACAAGTTCGCTTTATTAAAAACTACTTTCAGAGAAGGTAAGATATAGTGAATACTTAAAACATGCACATCCTATCAAAGAACTGAATGGATGCGATACAATGGAAAAGATAAAAGAATTCTTCAAAATGGATAAATTCGCCGAATACATCGATGTTGAGCTACTGGAAGTCTCGGAAGGCTACGCAAAAGCAAAGATGGACATCCACGAACATCACCTGAACGGAGTGGGAATCGTTCAGGGAGGAGCAATATTCACCCTTGCAGACTTCGCATTTGCCGCCGCTTCCAATTCTCATGGTACGGTTGCAGTCGCAATAAATGCTAATATATCCTTCGTAACTTCCACAACATCCGGGACCCTGTATGCCCAGGCGCGCGAAAATTCAAAGAACCCAAAGATAGCAACCTATACAGTAGACATTACGGATGAAGAAGGAAATACCATAGCAATATTCCAGGGAATGGCATACAGGAAAAAAATGAGTGTAGATTCATTTATGAGCTGAATAAAATTTCAGGCGTAAAGACTCAGCAGCTTCCTTTTCCAGATGGTCAAGTCCAAGAAGGAAATCCCTTAGCATTCGATGGTCATCCACTAAACGGTCTGCATTTTTCAGGCTTTCCTTACTGACATAGGTCGGAACAGCCAGACAGAACATACCTGCCCGATTGGCAGCTTCCACGCCCATTGCTGCATTTTCCACAACAAGACATTCACTTGCATACAGCCCGAAAATATCAGCAGCACTCAGAAAAGGATCAGGGGCAGGCTTACCATTTTCAACATCCTCCCCACTTATGACAACATCGAAAATGCCATCATAAAGATCAGTGATAATATCTTGCACTATATTCCGGTCAGCTCCGGAAACCACCGCAAGCATAAAATGCTCTTTCAAAATTGGAAGACACTCGAGGACCTCACTAAAAGCCTTCAGTTCTACAATTCTGGCAAACTCATCCCGGTACCTGTGTATAAGCCCATCTAAATCAAAGTTCAGAAGATCCACACCATCCTTTTCCAGCAGATAGCTTACGATATCCACTGTCTTTGAGCCTTCCATATTATAGACATCTTGAGCATCCATGGATAAACCCATATCAGCAAATACATGACTCAAAGCTTCGGTATGGTAAGGCATAGAATCCACCAGAACCCCATCCATATCAAATATCAAAGCTTTTAGCACAATTAACACCCTAATAGAACCTTATTGCAGAACAACATATCCCGGAAATAGATACAAGAGATAATATAATAGAATAGGAAAACGAAAAGCGATCAAACACCAACTGGGGATTTACTTTAACCTGAGCTCTTTTCCATGTTTGTGGAGGGCGATCTCAATATTGGATTTGAGGTCCTGTTCTTTGAACGGTTTAGATATGTAACCATAAGGTTCTGCGACCTTAGCTCTCTCAAGTGTCCTATCATCGGTATATGCTGTAAGGAATATCACCGGAATATCGAATTTAATACGAATCTCATTTGCAGCTTCAATGCCGTCCATGTCGCCCCTCAGCATGATGTCCATCAACACAAGATCAGGGTAAAAAAGGTCTGCTTTAGTAATTGCATCCTCCCCGGATGAAGCGGTACTGGGCACTGAATACCCCAAGCTAATGAGCTTGTTCTTAATACTCAACGCCACAATATTCTCGTCCTCTACGACTAAAATGCTTGTCTCTTTATTCATGCGCCCTTCATACCCCATCTTTTATCAAACGTGACCCTAAACGCTTTAACATATGCATCATCCATGGAAATTGTGCAACTGCTACTGATAAGCGTATCCAATAGCTTTGAACTTAATAAAGTAGTTTTTTAACGTATATACTTTTTGAGAGAACTATAGTACTATCACTCACGATTAGTATAAATCTATTTTCATTAACAGAACATACACACATCAGATCATTACTAAATTCATTCACAAATTGAGATTAATTGTATTGGTAACATATTCATTAATAATAGTTCCAGAAAGAAAGGCTGCAAAATTCCTAGAATGGAACGTTCAGTTGTCAGAATATCTAAAACTTCTTTTTACGAAATTAGTATAAATAAGAGGATAACATCATTATTTTAAAGATGTTGACGAAATTTGTATAAATAAGAAGTTCATCTGTAGATAACATGCCGGAAAATATAGAACACACCCCATTGACATCCTGGAATCCCGAGATGAAAGCTCCATCCATTGACGATACCGCATATATTCACCCACAAGCAATTGTGATCGGAGATGTAACCATTGGAAAACGAGTAATGGTATCTCCTTTTGTATCCATAAGGGCCGATGAAGGTAGCCCCATCCATATTGGCGATGACAGTAATGTTCAGGATGGAGTTATCATGCATGGCATGAAGACCATTGACATCAAAGGAAATCCAATTAAAGCAAATTAGGTGAAGGTGAAAGGTAGACCATATTCAGTATATGTAGGAGAAAGAGTTTCAATTGCTCACCAATCACAGATACACGGCCCGGCTGCAGTCTGTGATGATGCATTTCTCGCAATGCAGACACTGGTATTCAATGCAAATGTTGGCAAGGGCTCCGTGCTTGAACCCAAATCTGGTGCCTTTGGCGTGGACATTCCGGAGAACAGGTATGTCCCCGCAGGAATGATGATCACCAAACAGGAAGATGCAGACGCTCTGCCGGAAATATTCGAAGGATATTTCTTTGAAAAGACCAACAGAGATGTAGTTTCCGTGAACATCGAGCTTGCTAAAGGATATCTGGAAAAGAATGAAAAATAAAAAGGGATCAAGTCACGTAAGGATAACCTGCTGACATCCAGGCCGTAACACCGCCTTTCATATTGTAGACATCCGTATAACCGGCATTAACAAGTGTTTTACTTGCCCTGACACTTCTTACATCTGTACGACAATATACCAGGATGACCTTGTCCGCTGGAACTTCATCCAGCTGGGACCCCAATTGCGAGACTTCGATATTTACTGCACCTTCGAGATGGCCTGAATTGAACTCACTTTCCGTGCGCACATCCAGAAGGAAAACATTCCCCTCATCGAGCATATTTTTAGCCTCATGAACGGATACATCCGTATAGCTCACATCCACCCCATTTTTATTTGATACAAATTTATCATATCCAATAAATCCTAAAGCAATGAATGCAATCACCAGTAAGATCACCAGCATAGTGATATTATTTGAAAGAATGCTCATTTTACATCACCCCGGCAAAAGAAATCGCCTTCGAAACCAAACTGCTTGTAAACATAACATTCTCTGCAAAGACATTCCTTTTTTTCCGGAAGCGGGCGATCATTGCCACGTGCACAGAACATATAACCATCTCCAGTATATGAAGGACAATGTTTGCAGTTGCAAGCTTTTGAATGGTGAAAAGAGGGGCATACCCCAAAATATTTCCCACCGGATAGTCTTTCCTCAGTATCTGACATTCACAGCCCCTTATATAGAGAAAACATTTAGTTTTCTTTAAGCTTCTTTTTCGCAACTAGTCCCAAATGGTCCTCATGAAACGGCGCAAGGTCGTGTTTCTTAATAATGTTGAATTGGGTATCGAAGTCCTTTTCCAGTTTGTTCACTTCCTCTTTGAAGACCTTGGAAGGATTCGCCACAGTATCGATACTTCTGGCCTTAATGGAAAGAAGCAGATGCCCATCTTCCTTAAGGAACTGCTCCGCATTCACCGCAGCGATCTGCGCCTGATTAGGCTGAGCAACATCCTGAAAGATCACATCAACCTGTTCAACTATATGAGCATAAAGCTTCGGACGGGAGGCATCTGCAAGTATTGGCACGATATTGGACCTTGTATCACAGAGCTGGATCAGTTCCCGCATGGTACGTGGGGAGAACTCCACCGCATAGACGATACCATTGGGAAGCATATCTGAAACGTGGCTTACAGTGGTGCCTGATGCGGCTCCAAGATACAGGACCCGGGAATCACTTTTTATCGGCACCTTCATCTTCTTGAGGACCATTGCCGCGAGTTTGCTCCTGCGGGCATCCCAAGCACGATATTCCTCACCTTCTTCCTCCAGCAGATTCTCACCATAGACGTTCGAGCCGGGGTTGGCATTCTTTGTAGCCAATATCTTCTTACCACCTTTTCGAACCTCGAATATGCCCTCTGATATCTCATTCACATCCATTTATCTCTCGCCTCCTTTATTTTTACCCTTGTATCCTTTGCCAGCGGGTTTTTGTTTAATGGGAGGCTTGGGATTTGCAGCTTTTATGGAATTTACCTTTTTCTCAAGGTTAACCTTTATCTCAGGATGCAATTCACCGGAATAAACATCCATGCGTGCTGCCAGACTTATCTTTGCAGCCAACGCACGTGCGATCTTACCCCTCTGCCACCAGGGGGAGTTCTTGACCAGAGGATTATTGAATATTATACCGTGCTTTGGAGACGGTGCTCGCCCACGAAGATGTTTGAAAAGTGCCCTATTGGCACCCATGACCTGAACTGTGCTCGAGGGCAATTGAGAAAGCCTTGCGAGGCCACCGGTCATGCTGATAAGCCGGGCACCAATAAGAGAACCTGTGATCAATGTAACGTTCGGTGCCATTTTTTCCATGTTCCTTACTATACTCGCTTCAATGTTGTGCCGACTGTCATAAAGATCACAAGCATTGGAAGCAAAGCCCTTTATAAGTTCCTCATCAGCAGAAGGGAGTTCAGAACCCATAGAAGAGGTCGCCTTTTCGAACATAGGGTGCTCAGCAGGAACGTTGTTGCGTGAACCGAACTCGCTAACAAAACGTACAAGCGATTCAGAACTTAGACCCAATTCCGGAAAATGCAGACCATACCATTCGGACAGACGTTCGGAAAGCACGTTGACAACATCATCGATATCATCCAGCGCCTCTACCGCCTGAATTATTTGCATATCCGGAGTATTCGTCCTCGATATCTGTAACTTCGCAGCACGAATTGACACATCCCTTAACAGAGAATTGTATTCCTCATCGTTTTCCACGAACCCACATTCAATGGCCACTGTACGTATATCGAAACCACTGCCGGGAAAATATGCGACAACGTCCTTCTGGAGCAGAAGTTCCGCAAGCTCATCAACATCTTTGTTGAAAGGTTCACATTCAGTAACACCATCGTCACCGATGGTCAGTATACCATACCAAGTAATGATCTTCAAATCAATCCTTCCATATCATTGCACCGGAATTGTTCGCTTTAGTAAGGACAACGGTGCCGCCCCCTGTCTCATCAAGGAAATGTTGCACTTCATCCCTTATTTGTTCAGCCATATTTCTGTTATCAATAAATCCAAATACCGCAGGACCAAAGGAGCTCATCCCTGCCCCGCATGTACCAAGGTCCTGCATAAGTTCCATAAGGTCCCTTACTTGCCAGGATTGCAAAGCAACTTCACGCTTCTTGAAACCAACATTCTGCAAATGATCCACGGCAAAGCCGAAGTTCTCGATATCGCCTTCGAGTATAGCAGGCAACATCTGCATCAGCACCACATGACAGACTTCCTGTACTTCGCTCAAAGGTATCGGACATTCCTTTTTGAAAATATCGACCTCTTGCGAATCATGTGCACCAACAGAATCAGGAATTGCGAGAATAATATCCCAATCCGGAAGATCATGCCTGAAAACGACAGGAGCAGGTGCTGCTATGCTGGCAGAGGAAGGAGAGAAAGAACCTTTCTCACTGAACTTATGCCCGACATCCACAAGAAAACCACCGTTCTCAAAAGATGCAACTCCAATACCAGAAGTACCGCCCCTGCCAACTGCAATAGCAAGTTCCCTTACAGTCAGCCCGAGACCATAGAGCTCGTTCACTGCCGCTGCCGCACTCAACGCAGACTGTGTCCCGGAACCAAGACCCACGTGGGCAGGCATATCTTCTTCGACATGTATGAGGACACCCTCGCCCTCGGGAAGAACAGCCTTTGCCGCTTCGACCATACGATCTGCAAAACTGGAGTTACCCGTCACTTCGACCCCATCCGCCTTTTCAGCAGAAAGCACAATATTGGGATGGTCAAGGGTTATCCCTATACCGCCATCTATTCTGCCGATCTCTGCATTCAGATCTATCAATGATAGATGCAATCTGGATGGAGACCTTATTTTGATCATGTCGGTTATCTGTGTTCATATTATTAAATACTAACACTATTGAAAAATGAGGGTGTTAAGCCCCGGAAAGTTAACTGGAAGAATATCTGTTTTTCGCAAACCACCAGCCGGTCTTCAGCACCTTTACATTGAATATGAACATCAAAAGCGGAGGAATAAAAGAACCGATCCTGAAACGGATCGAACCTGACAGGTGCACATCGAACGCCTCTTCCATGAACACCGGATATAAAGAATAACTGAAACGTCGGGCCCTTCCCCGAACTATGGAAGCCAGTGTATGTAGATAACCGCACAACATTCCCGTGTCAGCAGGGTCAGGCAATCCATACGTAAGGTCGAATGCGAGATCCCTTATTTGTAACTGAAAAAGAAGACCTTTCATCAAATGGAGGAACTGCCCCTTTATAGCATACCCTTTCCTTGCCATTTCATACGTATTTTTCAGAGGATGATCTGTGTCCTCCTTTGAAGAGTCCTTCTTTGAAAAATCCTTCTTTGAAGAGTCCCCCTTTGGGAGTGATTCCTCTTTTAAACTTGTGTCGTTGGTAACAGGAACCTCTTTTTCATCAGGTTTGCCAGAAAAACTGTAAGACAGGAACATCCACTTCAAACTGACATTGCTTCGGACCCCAGAAAGACCACCATTAACATCAAATGCTACAGCTATAGGTGCCAGCAGGATCAGTGCCAACAAGAAGATAATGATCAGAGCTATTACGTAAAGGAAGAACATCAGTTCCAAACTATCACTTGCCGATAAAAGAAAAAGGAAGTTTATTCAGCATCCTCAGATGCATCCTTATTTTTATCGTCCTTTTTCATTTTGCCTTTTACAGACCTTATCTTTTCGTAAACTCCAGGAACTGCATCGAGGAGTTTGCCAAGATCACTATTTCCAGCAAGGGTCATCAGCCTTACTCCTTCATCGGAGATCACGAGAAAAGCAACTGGTTCGATCTTGGCACCGCCTCCACCGCCACCTCCAAAACCGGATTCAACGCCATTTTTGGAGCCTTCACCCCCACCGCTTCCAAACCCAAAGGAAACCTTGGTGATAGAAAGGATCGTTTTATCCCCGGCAATGACCGGTTCACCAACAACTGTCTTAGCACTTACCAGGCGTTCAAGTTCACTGGTAACCTCTTTCATAACATCTTCAAGACCCATAAATAAACCCCCATATTAGTTCTGAGACCGTACATATTCAAATGAAAGATAACTATGAATATCTATGTTGATGAACAGTTAAAAAATTAGCCCCATGAGAAGGGAATAGAACAGAACCGAAGTTACTGCTCTTCGTTATCCACAAAGAAGTTCATGAGCGAATACTTCACTTTTTCAGGATCAACATCCACGAACTCCACCCTCTCTGCCGGCGGGAACACTTCAAATACCGAGAACTTACCGAACCTCTTCTTTGAATCCGTGAGGAACCTGCCATCGAGAAGTATGCGAGCACCATAGTCTGTCGGGGAGCGTACCACACGCCCCATGGCCTGTCTGATCTTACGGATCGTTGGGACCTGGATCGCAAACTCCCAGCCTGCACCATAGCCGAAGACATGGTCATACGCAGACTCCACTGCATTCATCCTGTCATTGAGTGCAGGATAGCCAACCCCTACAATTATAACTGTGCGCCCACGTCCATCCCTATAATCAATTCCTTCGCTCAATGTACCCCAAAGATATGAGAGCAACACTGCTTTACCGTTGTCCTCTCCTATTGCGAAGAACTCTTCCCGCACATCCTGTGACGATACGCCTACCTCATCAAGGAATACCGGCACATTGACAAGAGGTTCGATCTTTGAATAATATCGCTTGGCCTCAAATGCACTCTGGAAAAAGAGAATGACATTACCCTTTGAATGTTCTATAGAATCCAGAAGCACCTGTTCCAGAAGTTCAGTTACATGTCGGTCATCACGATTCTTGGCAAAGAGCGGAGGGATCGAAACTGCGATGGAAAGCCTTTTTTCTTCAGGGAAGGAGGTCCCGTAGGACATCTCACACGTATCCCTCGTGATACCCAGGGTCTTCTTCACCATATCGAAAGGATGAAGCGTTGCTGACATGAGGATCACCGAGAATAGAGAATTGAAAAGCGGTTCGGTCACGTTCTTCGGGATACATGTGAAAAGCTCGACGCGGCCGTATATATCATCGTTCATATCTCTGCGGACGTTCAAAATTGGATAGTAGTTCAGATTGTGGGATAGTTCGATATAAACTGAAATGAAATCCGCAACAGACCTGATATGTGAACGTTTCATGACACTGCTCAGGCCTTTTTTGTATTGGTCCCGATATGTCTCGTCCAGTTTGGCACCAAGCGCACTTGCTTCTGAAAGTAATATCTGTATATCGCCCTTCTCACCAAAATCTCCCTTGGCCTGACGGAGGAACTTACCACGAACAATGTCATTGCGTTCATAAGGATCGCTTATGCGCATATCATACCAGTTCTTTCTGACACGTTCACGTTCACCGAACTTGAACCTTGAATTGTAGGTATCCGAGATCACATCAAGGAAGATCTTGAAAATATCGTTTATATTGTTATCTGCCAGAAGGTCACTGTTAGCTTCGAGTTCGGCCATTGCTTTTTCAATTGAATGTTCGGTAAGGGATAAAGAGGAATGTGACCTTGCGGCGGATTCGAGATTATGGGCCTCATCGAAAATCACAATGGTCTCTTGGGGCTCCTTTTCGATCCAGCCCAGCACCGTTGAGAAAATATCCGGATTCAGAACATGATGGTAATTGCATATCAGCAGATCTGCGTGCTTTAACTCCCTTTTCACCAGCTCATACCCGCACATGCCATCCTTGATAGCATGGTCATTGATCTCCTCAGGGGAGCGTACTTCTTTGTAAAGCCAGCCTCTGAACTTTTCACTATCTGAGCGCAGAACCTCATAAAGATCATTGCACGAGCGGTCACGAAGGGCTCTTGCTTTTTCTTCCACAGCATCGATCTCTTTTGACAATTCATCCCTGAGTGTCACGAAGGCCGGGTCGTGGGACTTTTTGTAACTGTCCCGTGCAGAGTTAAGTTCCTGCCTTTTAAGATAAATCTCTCGCTCCGCCTCCATCAGCTCAAAGGTGTTCTCCCTTTTGACAGAACATTCCTCATAATCAGCTTCCTGGGGGCACATTGCGGTCTTGCCTTTTATGACCGCGACCTTGACATCCTGAACCTTTTTTATGTCACGTGCCTCATTAATGAACTGTACCATTTGCTGATGTACATTGGTAGCGATAATGACGGTCTTGCCTAGCATTTTACCAACATGAAGTGCCGGAACAAGTGCACTAAGTGTTTTACCAGTTCCACAGGCCCCTTCGAACAGCACTAACTGTTGTTGCATAAGGGCACTGTGGATACGGTCCATTGCTTCCTGTTGATTAGGATAACATGAATTTTGCGTAAAATATTTCATGAATGCAGGCTTGTCGCTCATCGCGTCCCCTATGATGTTACCATACTTTAATAGTATTGATACAAATTATTCGAAAGGTCTCACATTCACAACATCTTCACAGATCACACGATCTGTCAAACTATCAAATATTTTTACAGTCACAATTCGCCCTTCCTTGAAACCGTAATTGTTAGAAGTATCGAAATAGCCATCTACACTGACATGAACAGTGGAAGCATCTGTACCATTTATACTGTCATCCCCATTCAACACCAGAATCTCCCCTACCGACCACAGACCATCATCTATACAGGGATTATTGCTAATATATGTAAAGAACGAACCTTCCGGAGTAAGGTCAAAATATTTCGCAGTAAGTTGCCCATATACCTTGAAACCACCATTCCCGACCTGACCGACATAACTGCTACCCTCACCACTGAGAACCACAAAGGTAGAATCAAGATCAAGAGAGTCACCACCCTTGTGTTCAAGTATAACGAAATTCTCTTTATACTTCACTGCATTCGGAACCCCACCCACAGCATCGTTCACTTCGATCATCGCCACAGGAGTGGACGAAGAGAGAATAGAACCGGTGCTTACAACAGTTGTTGCCACTGCGCCTGCAAGGAGAACTGTCAAGATCACCAACAGAACTGCTCCAATTACAGGTGCTACTGCATTATTATTTTTTATGATCGCCACCACAGGATCCACCAAACATCAGACATCTTGAATATATTAAATGGTTTCGTCAAAAAATAATATTGCAATAATAATTTGTCTGCAGGCACCTTATTTGAATGAACCATTATATGGAGACTGTTTTCACATGATCCCAAACACAGATGCATAGCAGAGAACAAATATAAATTACAGAAAGAAGCGCAATTGTTCAAAAAATAGAAACTTTTTTTGGATAATCGATACCTTTTTATCTAACTTATTTAATGGGTATATTGCAAATTTTGCACTCATATAATTAGATCCAAATTTAATAGGAGAAATGAATAATGGTAGCAGTAATTAACAGAGACGAATGTGTAGGATGCGGAACATGTGTAGACGATTGCCCATCTGAAGCGATCAAAATGGACGGAGAGAACATCGCTGTAGTAAGCGCTGACGACTGTATTGACTGTGGTGCATGTGTGGACAGCTGTCCAACAGACGCTATCACAATGGAATAAGCTTACTTATTCCATACTATTTTTATTTTTCATATTGACCATTTCCTTTGACATCAGCATAAAGACATAGCCATGCTTCGATCTTCCACAGAGTGCCAATAGGTTTAAACCATTGACAACATTATGATGAAAGATCACCATGCTAATCGTATTATCAGTAGGCGGGTCCATACTCGCAAAAGATCTTGACCCAAAGCATTTTTCCGCATATGCTTCAGCATTGAAAGAACTGGCAAATAAACATCAGATCGTGGTAGTGACTGGTGGCGGTGTTGCTGCAAGGAACTATATTGATGTTGCCCGAGGTGTGGGAGCCAATGAAGTTGTATGTGATTTCATTGGAATAGACATCACGCGCTTAAATGCACAACTTCTTATCGCTGCACTTGGAAACACTGCATATCCAGAACCACCGACCACATATAAGGAAGCAGAATCTGCCCTTACATCAGGGAAGATCGTTGTGATGGGAGGAGTGATACCCGGTCAGACCACTGATGCTGTATCAGCCATCCTTGCAGAATACCTGAACGCAGATATGATGGTAATTGCAACATCTGTTGACGGAGTCTATTCAAGTGACCCCAGAGAAGACCCCGAAGCCAAGAAATTTGATGTGATGACTGCAAAGGAACTTGTCGGCATTGTGATCTCAACAGAGATGAAAGCAGGCTCCAAGTCCCCTGTAGACCCTCTTGCTTCAAAGATCATCGAACGCTGTAATATCGACACCATCATCATGGATGGGACAGACCCACAAGACGTTCTTGAGGTCGTGCTTCAGGAAGCTGTCAAAACCGAAAAAGTAACAGGCGTCCGTCTTGGAACACGTATAATTGGATAAAAGGAGAAATACATTCTTATTAACTTAAATATTTTTTATAGAATATACAAGCTCAAAATATGGTTTATGAGTTGGTATTTTTTTGGAAATATATTTATATAATAGAATGATACAATGTATATTATATATATGCATAATTAATATACAATCATAATTACAACAGTCCGTGAAAAAATGGCGGGATTAAATAATACTCTGAAGAAGCTCACCAACGGAATTCTTCGAAAAAAAGGTAGCAGCGAAATTGAAGGGTCACCTTTTGGAGCACAAGCTTCTCCATTTGGTTCACCTGGCTCCCCTTTTGCAGCAAACCCTCCTAATTTTGGTGATGCAAATAATTCTCCCGGTGGAGCACCATCGGGACCATCCTCAGCTCCGCCTTTCGGACCTCCGGGTATGAACGCGAACGAATCAGCATCACAAGCCCCGGCAGTTGATGACAAACGTGTGGATGAGAACGCGGACAAAATAAAGGCACTCGAGAGTAAACTGTCAAAGATAGACGTGGCTATCTCATCTGTACAGAGAGAGAACCAGGATGTCAAGACAACTGTTGAGAAAATAGACCAGAGTGTACTTGAACTATTATCATTGTACGAGATCGTTTCAAATCAGGTCAATCCATTCGTAGGCGATGAACAGAACAGTACTGCAAACATCGAGCGATTTGACAAAACTGAAAAGAGGGTATCGGAAGTAGCTGATTTTACCTTGATGCTCAAAAACGAGATAGAGGCCCTTCACCAAAGCGTGAAAATGCCCGGAGTTTCTGTTGAGACAGAAGCCAAGATGACGGACATCGAAACGAAGATGGATGTCTTTGCGGACGCGCTTATAGCATTACAGGAAAATATCAATGATATTTCAGTGAACCTCAGGGACTTTTCAGAAAGCTCCCACCAGATGGAAGCGAACATCGTTGATATGGCACAGACCACAACTATGTTTTCAGAAAGGATCGAAGAACTTGAGAAACTTGACCTTTCAGAGCTGGAAAATAAACTGGAAAAAGCATTTCTCGAAAGGGCACAGCAATCCTCAAACCCCAATCGATCTCAAAACACCGGATCTGATAACTGGAACAATGGAAATGAGGGGAACTCTGAAAGGATCCCACTGGTCCGCTTGGAATCCATCAAAAAGAATCCAATGAGCGTAGTCATCCTGCTAAACTGGATAGAGTTCCTGATGGAGCGGGTCGGCAGAAATAACCTCATGGACGCTCTTGATTATTACGTTGATATCGAATGGATAAGTGAAGAGGTCCGATTCGAGATAATGGCCTATGCCAGAGGAATTGATTACTATGTGGAAAAACCCACATGGAGACTTTTACCGGAAGACCACACAAAATCACTTCTTTTCATCGAACGGCTTTGTGGGCGTAAGATAGACAGGACCATGCTCAGCATGACCGACAGAGAAATGGCAAAGGTGAAACACGGATTGGAGGAACTTTATGGGATTTGAGACTACGGTTGTCATCTCCATATTCTTCATATCTGCCCTTGTTCTTGGAACACACTCCTATGCTGTGATGAGCACTTCAAATGATATTGTTACTGATGCTGAAGACGTGAAATATAATATGCAATATCAGAAGCTTAACAGCGCAATTGAGATAGATTCAATGATATTGGACAATACGAACTCAACTTTGAATCTAAACATTATAAACAATGGAAATATTGTACTTGATTCTGATGAAATGAGCATCCTCTTGGACGGAAGAGTGATCAGCTACACATATACCCCTAACAATAAAAAATGGTACCCAGATGAAACAAAGATATTTTCAGTAACAGATGACTCTGGAAACACAGAAAAAAGAGTGAAAGTTGTAACAGACATTGGTATAATTGCATATAGAACTGGTCTTCCGGACATATCCGCATAAGTTAAAGACAAGTTATCTGATTTTTAATTCCCATCCTTAAGGTGTATAAATGTCATTCAAAAAAAAGCTACACATTTGCACTTTTGCTGATGATAGAAGAGCAGAAACTGCAATTACCCACATGATCTTTTTCATAACTGCGATACTCATAGCCATGACAGTTGTAGCGATAATGACATCCAATGTTCAATCCCTCACCAGTTCAAGTGCATCAAGCAGCAAGGTGCTGTCCGAACAACTAAAAACGGATATTACGATCATAAGTGATCCTGAACTCATACCTTATGAAGCCACCACAAAGGAATACACTTTCTATGCCAAGAACACAGGAAGGACAGAACTCGATACTGAGTATATGGATATCCTCATCGATGGACTATATGTATATCCCGATGACCTCGATATTTCATTGTTCGACCAAGATGTGCTTTGGCGACCAGGGTATCTGCTGATGATCAATGTCACGGTCCCTGAAGAATTAAGTGATGGAGACCACAGATTGCTTATAGCCGCAGAGAACGGCAAGTCAGATTCAATGGATTTCAGGATATAAGAGAGGGAAAAATGTCAACAGTTTATTCTTTTGAGATCCAGAGTGATGAATTAAACGACAAACTTGGAGGAGGGTTCCCAAAAGGTTCCCTCGTAGTTATCGAAGGTGGCAGTGGTGGTGGAAAAAGCACCATATGCCAGCGTATAACATACGGTCTGATAGAAAAGGATACAAGTGTCACATTCATTTCGACCCAACTAACAACAAAGGGATACATCAACCAGATGTATTCACTTAATTACCCCATAGCATCACATCTTTTGAAAGATAGACTACTCTACATTCCGGTCATGCCATTGGTACAGTCTGCAAAATCAAGAATTGATTTCATTGAAAGGCTGATGGGTGCAAAAGAGCTTTTCGAAAAGGATGTTATCGTAATAGACACGATATCCTCACTGATAAAGTACAGCGCAAATACTGAAAAAAGCCTGGAGCTCATCTCATTTTTCAAAAAGCTCAACGGAATGGGAAAGGTCATTATACTGACAATAGAACCAAGTGAGCTTGGAGAAGATCTCGCATCCATGTTCCGATCTTCCTGTGATGTCTACATGACATTAAAATCGAAAGCATTGGGTGCTGAAGTAAAACGTAAGGTAGTTGTTAATAAGTTCACTGGTGCAAAAGGACCTGTTGGGCAGATGATAGGCTTTAGGATAGAACCAAAGGTCGGGCTTGTAGTGGAAATTGCATCTGTAGGCTGAGGCCATGAGTAGAGGTGTTTTAAGTGGAACCTGAGTATCAGAAAGCATTACAAAGAAACCCACATTTGGGGACATATATAAAAGATTTTGTAAACAGAACAGGACATCAACCGGAATTTGTTGCTGGTCTCTCAAAGGAACTGCAGGATGAAGAATATGTCAACGTAATTTTTCCCGTTGGAGACCCGGTCTTTATTCATATTTATGGAACTCCTGAAATGGGAGAGATAGGATACTATTCCATTGAGCCCTTACTTAACGATCTTGAAAAAAAGAAGTATGATGCAATAATGGACCTGATCCTTGAAAGATCGGCAAACGAACCGGTCCCTAAGGACGAGGAAGAACTTAAAGAACTTATTGTCAAACTTTTGAATAGTGCGATCAATGTTGGTGCAGGTGGTCAGATCGATGGAGAAAAAGTGAATATCATCGAAAAAATACTTCCAAAAATAAAAACCATACCTGTAACACAGCAGGAACTCAACAATCTCCAGTACCACGTCGAAAGGAACATTATCGGATCCGGTCCACTTGAACCGATAATCAGAGATCCATATCTTGAAGATATTCATAGCATTGGAATAGTCGGTGTTTTTATCGTACATAAGATATTTGGAATGATGAAAACAGACCTTTCCTTCGGAGACGAGGCAGGCCTTGACCAATGGCTCAGGAGCATGAGTGAAAGGATAGGAAGACCTGTCAGTGATGCAAAACCAATTGCGGATGGTGCACTGCCGGATGGATCCCGTATCAACATCATTTACAGTCTTGATGTCAGTAAGCGTGGTAGTAGTTTTACCATGCGTAAGTTCAGTGAAGTTCCTGTAAGTATCATAGAACTTATCATGTGGGGAGCACTCAGTTCTGAAATGGCCGCTTACATGTGGATGTGTCTTGAGAATGGAATGAGCATATTCTTTAGTGGTGAGACCGCAAGTGGAAAGACCACCATGCTGAATGCTTGTCTTCCTTTCGTCAACCCTACTGCCAAGATATTCACAGCAGAAGATACAGCTGAGGTCCAGCCCCCTCACCCGGTATGGCAGCAGTTGATAACACGTGAGGATGGGCCACCCGAATCGAGAGTTGACACTTTCGCCCTTCTAAAAGCGGCTCTAAGGTC
>Ga0255368_10078_pt1 | contig 21758 bp, 17 predicted proteins | sample ANMaggSeSYBR01E6_FD_182094 | JGI IMG/M metagenome (GOLD analysis project Ga0255368, IMG submission 182094) | Sediment cell enrichment communities from methane seep in Santa Monica Basin, California, United Staets - ANME aggregate JGI... | ecosystem: Environmental > Aquatic > Marine > Cold seeps >...
TACAGAGTTTCTAGAAGACCCCCTCTATACCTCTGAAACCTGTATCTTGGCCCCGGTCAATTTGTCCCAACCGGAAAATGATTGGGCCTATATCAAAGAATTGTATCAGCGGGATGAAATCCTTCAACTGAAGGTTGTCGGCAGTAACCAGGGAGGTCTGTTAGTTCAGGGGGAAAAAATCAATGGGTTTGTTCCTTCCTCTCACCTGCTGGAAGGATATAAAAAGAAGGAATACCTGCAGCAATCGGTTTCTCTGAAAATAATTGAATATGATAGAGATCGCTGTCGGGTAGTGATGTCGGAACGCGCAGCGCAGGCAGAGCCTGGTACAAGGTTAAAACTTCTAGATGCCCTTGAAGAAGGCACCTGCATTCCCGGGATTGTGACTACACTGACTGACTTTGGCGCTTTTGTGGACCTGGGTGGTATGGAAGGATTGATCCATATCTCAGAACTTTCCTGGGGTAGAGTGGACCATCCTTCGGATGTGGTCGCCGTAGGAGATAATCTTGAAGTCTATATTTTAAATATTGACCGGGATGAAAACAAGGTGGCGCTCAGTCTAAAAAAGATGTGCCCCAATCCTTGGGACACTATTGCAGAACGATATCATCAGGGACAAATCGTAGAGGCAGTAGTGAAAAACATTGTTTCTTATGGAGCTTTTGTCCAATTAGAGGAAGGCGTGGATGGTTTGATCCATGTTTCTGAATTGGGGGAAAATGGAGATCAGGTATCACCCTGGGATGTGCTGGAAGAGAATCAAGAAATCATGGTGGAGATTATTCACCTGGATCCGGAAGAACAGCGTCTCGGGTTAAGTTTGGAAGTGGGGAAATAACAAGGTTTACCAATCGCGAACATGTTTAATAAATGGTGGGATCTCTTAATCGGGGCTCTGTTCGGTTTGTTATGTGCCGGGCTGATATTGCTGGTCTCTAAACCAAAGTCCGGAAGGGCTATTTTGCTGCGCCCCCCGCCCACATCAGCTCCTGTAGTGGTGAATGTAGATGGCGCGGTCCAATTTCCGGGCGTTTTTTCTTTGCCAGTTCACAGCAGGGTTGAGGACGCAGTGGAAGCAGCCGGGGGATTTGCAGAAAATGCTAGACCGGGTTCTATTAACCTGGCTGCATTACTGGAAGACGGAAGTCATATTTTTGTCCCTTATCAGAGCGCTGAAATCAATTCCGGCACAGAAAATGGTGAAAGAACTGTTAGTTTGTCAGAGTCCGGGGAAATGATCTCTCTGATCAATATTAACCAGGCGTCTTTGGAAGTACTGGTAACCTTGCCGGGAATCGGTCCAGTCACAGCTGAAAAAATTATCTCTTACCGGGAAGAACACACGTTTACCAGGATTGAGGAGATCCAGAAAGTCCCCGGCATTGGACCGGCGACCTATGAAGAAATAAAAATGTACATTACTGTGGGGGAATAAGCAGTATTAAAACGGGACTCTTAAAAAAATAAACCTTGTCAGAAATTTCATTGGCGGGAAAGAACAGATCACCGTTGTTGGGCGGATACTTTCTGCGTAGAATACTGACAAGGCTTTTGTCTCTTCTAGATCAGAGTGATTCAGCTTGCTTTTTTTACTTTATTATCCCTTCTTCAGTACGGGCAGTCCATTTTTGCTTTCAGAAACCACATACCCTGCAGGAACGCTGTCGAGAGCTTTCCCTGGTTTTTCTTCTTTCGCAAAGTAGTAGAGTGTTGATTCTTTTCCGCTTTTCAGTACCCTGGTATTTCCATGCAAGATATAAGTCTTGCCTTTAGAATTTGTAAAAGTGAAAGCCATGATATCTCCTTTATCTTTGATACGTAATAAACCGCCCAACAGTTATTGTGACGGGGTGTTCACACCCCGGGTTAAATAATCATCTTACTGTTCATTGAAAGGATCATTGATTCTGCTTTGATTCTGTCGAGGAGGAAGATGATCGTTCTTCTCTCTTATTGTAACCCTTTTACCTTAAAAAGTTCTGGTTTTTCCCTTATTTAAGGGGATTTTCGGGGTTTAAGGCCGCTTTTTTAGTAAAAATTCCCCATATTCAGCTGAAATTTCGAATCCAAGGGATCGGTACAGGCTTAAAGCTGGCAAATTATCCTTTTTGACATTGAGCCCGATAAGGTCAACACTCTTCTGAAGAGATAAACAAAGTTTTGCTGTTACTGCTCTCCCCAGTCCCTGATTTCTGAATTCAGGAAGGGTTGTTATGTTTCCCAGGGCAGCTACCCGGAAGGCAGGAGAATAAACATGTACACCCCCGATACTAAGCAGTCTGCCATCTCTTCGGTAACCAACAAATTGCCGGGTTAACAACATCTGCGGGTCAAATGCATTGCCCGGGTAGCTTAATTGATAAAGTGATTGGATTTCTTCCAGGTCAATTTCTGTGAGCTGAAAGGTGTTCTTTGTATTAACTTTTCCGATTTGGGATTGATCCTTGAGTCCCATCTTGAAGTGACTGCCATAATCAGAGATCGCAAATATACTTGAAAACGACTCTTCTAGACCGGGACTGAGATGAGCATAAAATTGGTCAGGCAGAAGTTGAATGAGCTGGTTGACAAACTCCTTTTCCAGCTGTCCAGGTTGTGACAACGCCAGCAGGACAGGCATTGTTCCATCATGGTATACCAGGACAACCTTGTCCACGGATTTACCTGAGAGGACTCCATAACAGGTAGTTTTTGACCAGAAAAAATCATCCAGATCCCCCAGGCTGTATAGATGGAGGAAGGGATCCTTTCGGAAATACTCGGCTAATAATTTTTTGTCACGGAGATTGAACAGGTTCATATTAATATAGATTGTACCAACTGGGTTGTTTTAATTATTGTAGCAATTATGGGCAGGATGCCAGATTTTGATGATTATTCCTTATTCTCAATTAGAAATGAGAGAGGATGTATTCCCTCGGCGGCGTTGATAATTTGAATCTTAATCAAAAGCTGGTGGACAGAGGATGGTGTAAAATGATATTGAAATGAAGAATAATAAGTGGTTAGGACGGTTCCAATTTCAAATAATGTTAACCTTAATCGCTGTAGTGGTGATTATCGCGACAGCAGTTGGTTTCCCGGCTGTATGGGTGATTCAGTCTCAGCTGAATCAGCAAGCATGGACGCAAATTTATCAGGGAGAAAAAACCACCCAGGCTCTTTATCAGGCACAGCAAAACCAGATAAATAATTTAGCTTTACTAACAGCCCAGCGTCCGACAATTCAAGAGCTGTTTGTCAATGGTGATCAGGATGACTTACTTGATTATCTAAAGATCTTACAAAACGGCACATTGCTTGATCTGATTGCTATCTGTGATCCTGAACAAGATGCAGCAACATCGACGTTTCTTCTTCCCCGGGAAACTCTCTGCCATGATTTCCTCTCTCCTGGTTTTCATGCAGTCTCCCAAGGCGAGGTTACACAATTGTGGCTTTCATCTGCAAATCCAATTCCGGGTTGGAAAAAGGATGTGATCGTTGGGATCATGATTGATGGTGAGTTCTTGCTGGACATGAAGGAGAAAACAGGTTTAGATCATATTGTTTGGGTTGGCAATAACCTGATAGCAAACAGTATTTCACCAGGAGAAATTCCCCTTGTCAGAAGTGACCTGGAGAATGTCCCTGCACCCATCCAGGAGATTGAGAAAGGTTACAGTTTTAATTACACTGGAACTCCTTATATATCCACCCAGTTTCAGCTTGCGGAGAGCGATTTTACCCGAGCTGAAATCATGTTGAGCATTTCTGATATTCAGAATACCCAGATTAAACTGCTCAGAATATTATTATTAAGCATAGCTGCCATTGCTGTAGTTGTGTCGTTGATCGGAGTTCTTATTGCCAGGCAAATTAGTAGGCCCCTGGTCCAGCTTGCTGACATTGCAGACGATTTTAGTCAGGATAATCTTTCGGAGGCAGTTGAGATCAATACTTCAGTTTGGGAAATTTCACAGGTGGCCAATGCCTTGGAAAATGCCCGGAGAGATTTGTTAGAAACAATGACCTATTTGCGCCTGGAAAAAAAATGGGTCGAACATTTGTTGGCTTCAATTGTTGAAGGGATCGTAACCCTGGATTCAGCGAATATGGTTACCTTTTTTAGTCCGGGAGCAGAAAAGATCACTGGCTGGGAGAGCAGGGATATCCTGAATCGTGATTGTGATTTAGTCTTCCTGCTGCCGGAGTCGAGTTTGACATTTAGCCAGGTTATACCCAAACCAGGACAACGCCAGAATATCGATGTTGTTTTGGCGGATGGAAAAAATGCAACCCTGGCGGTAACCGGTGCGGAATTAACCCCGGTAGAAATGGGCGATGACCAGGTGGCGCTGGTTTTTCGTGATATTAGCGATGAATATGCGATACATAGATTATTGGGTATCTTTATCTCTAATATTGCCCATGAATTTAAGACCCCCCTATCTGCCCTCTTGGCATCCATTGAACTTCTCCATGACACAGCCCAAGATCTTTCGGGGGAAGAGCTCCAGGAATTATTGTCCTCCCTCCACCTGGGGATCGTCAGTTTGCAGACTTTTGTAGATAACCTTCTCGAAAGCGCAAGCATTGAAGCGGGACAATTCAAAGTATCTCCCCGCCGGGCTGATCTGGGGAAAATCATTGCCTCAGCCGTTTCCACAATGCAGCCATTGATGAAGAAATATAACCAGTCTTTGAATGTGGATCTCCCAGCAGAAAAACTTATCGTTAGGGCGGATCAACGCAGGATCGTCCAGGTATTGGTTAACCTCTTGTCGAACGCGATCAAATATGGACCCGATCAGGGGAAAATCACGATCAAAGTAGAAAAAAAGGGTAAATGGGTTAAAGTGAAAGTCATTGACCAGGGTCCTGGAATTCCTGTTAATCAGAGGAATTTTATATTTCAGCGTTTTGTGAGGTTAGACTCAGCTGAAAGCTATTCGGATGTAGGCGCAGGGCTGGGACTCTCGGTGGTAAAAGAAATCATTAAAGCTCACGGCGGAGAAGTTCAAGTAGAGAATCAGTCTCAAGGGGGGGGCAGTTTTTTCCTTGACTCTTCCCCTTTACAAGGAAGGCGATTGAAAAATGAAAGCGCTGATTGTTGATGATGATCGAGTTCTTGCTGATGTGGTAGCTTTTACATTGCGGAGAGAAGGGTTTGATATTGTTTTTGCCTATGATGGGGAATCAGCGCTTCAGCAGTGGTCCAGGGAAACTCCTGATATTGTTGTCCTGGATGTCAACATGCCAAAACTGGATGGATTTCAGGTCTGTAAAAAAATCCGCCAGGAGTCGGATGTACCAATAATTTTATTGACGGTGAGAGGTGAAGAAGATGACATCGTCGAAGGTTTAAAAATTGGCGCTGATGATTATATTGTTAAACCATTCAGCCCCAGGCAGCTTATCGCCCGGGTAAATGCGGTATTAAGAAGAGCGGGTCATCGAACCGATCTTTCCGTGCGCCAAATAGGAGAATTGACCTATGAGGGTTCAAGAAGAGAGGTCACGATCGATAATCAAACCCCAATTACTCTTGCTCCGCTTGAAGATCGATTATTCCAATATTTACTGATCAATGCTGGACACGTGATGACTAAGGAAATAATAATCGGGCATGTCTGGGGACCGATGGGGGGAGATCACGATATGTTGAGACAGATGATCCATCGATTACGAAGCAAAATTGAAAACGACTCCTCGAATCCGAAATATCTGATAACTGTACCTGGTTTAGGATATGGATTGATGATTGATTCAGACAAGACTTAGACGTTAGTTTAGGTAAAGGTAACAAAAGATTGATTTGATAGTTAATGCCAGCTGGGGGAGAACGAAAAAATTATTGTGCAATTGGTGCAGCTTTCTTCGTCAAGTCTTAAGTTTAGAACAACTTTTTGCGCCTGGAGCTTTTTTCTCTGATGTTTTGTTATGATCTTGTCATCAACAGTGAAAACAGATAGTCTATTCCTGAATAAACCCTGCAAGATGACCAAATAGATCAGAGATCCATTTTTGGTTTGACGATCAGAATTGATCGGTCAATTTGAGTTACGATCTTTCTGGCTATATTGTCCAGTAAAAACTTCCGCCAACCAACAGGAATCTGGGCGCCGATGACGACCAGATCATACTCGCCTTTCCTGGCTTCTTCCAGGATCTCATCCACAACCAATCCATGACGGATCTTGGGGTCTGTGTGAACACCAGCCTGTTTTAGTTCCTCTATATCCCGCTCAAGCAGTTCGCCTTCTGGTGTATGGGCGTTGATTAATTCATCAGCATTTGATCGTAATTGTTCTCCCTGGATTCCGGGTCCTGCGCTAATTTGGGACATAACGTGTAGGATCGTGATTTGCTCCTCCCCTTCAATTAGGTTTGCCAATCGCGCTGTAAAATCCCTGGTTGATTGGGCGAATTCAGATCCACTATCACAGAGCAATAAACGTTTAACTTTGGGTGCCTTCTCCCTGACAATAAGAGTAGAACAAGGAACTCCCTCAACAATCTGGGAAAAGTTTGACCCCGGGGAAAGACAATCGGACCTTGGAGAAGACAAGCATCCGAGTATTAATAATTCATATTCTCCGGATTTCGTTTCTTTAAGTATCTCTTTTACAGAATTGCCGATCCGGACTTTCTTTAGCAGTTTATTTGTTCCCAATCGATCTTGGATTTCAGCGAGGATGATTTCCGCATTTTGGAGCGCCTCGCCCTGTTTTTTGGGTATAACCATCATGATGGTTGATTCTACGTTGGATTTAGCGATGATTTGAGCACTGTATTGGAGTACTCCCTCATCATGGGGGGAATTATTGATGATAATCAAAGTACGCATGGAAAATTCGCCTCGTATTTTAGATCAAGACAAGTAGGATAGGTATTAAAAATATGGTAAATAGAAAGACTGCCAGATTCCGATTATTCTCAGTAACCCAAGCTACGAAATTCAGGATCATCCTTTGATAGCGCGGATAAAAGAAGATTAGAATGATCATAGAGACCAGGGTGATGGTTAGCATCTCAACAAAAACAATTGTAAAGGCAGGGGGATTACCAAGCAAGACAGCCGCTAGCAAGGTGTCAATGAAGGTGGTGATGTTAGCACCCATAATATAGGGTAACACGTTTTCGCGGCGTATGAAACCGCGGTTGCTCAGTGGAACGAGGATGCTTAACGAGACGCTGACAGACATCGAAATTAAGGTGATGAGAGCTCCGAACAAAAACATTACAACCGGGCGATATACAAGGCGTGAAGCCCATCCCACCTGGCTTTCTTTGATTGCCATTTGGGGAAGACACTTATCGAATAGACTAAAACTGAAGTAGATAATCCCCAATCCAATAAAGAAAACGACCCACTGAGGAAAAACCCCTGAGATAAAATCTGTTATCGGGCCAACCAGGAGATCGGTTGTAGAGTGAAGTAAGGCGCCACGGTTGAATTGAATTCTGTCAAGTTGTCCTGTTTGGAGGAGGAAGATTCCCAGGAAGAACGCCGGTATATATGTTGACCCTGTGATACTCAAGGACAACAATCCCATGCTCAGGCTGGTTGCACGATTGCGGCCCCGAAGCACGTACAGGAAACCGATCAAGAGCACGATGAAGCTGGCACCTAATCGGCTGCCAGTAATCATCGCAAAGGCGCCTAATTTACTGACCACTCCGCTGTCGAAAAATGCCAGGGCCGCGGCTGCGACTGGAGAGCCACTCATGATAATGTAGGCAAATAACCAACCGAACCCGAGACTGTTGGCGGCATTAGTGACCTGGAAGGTGCCCTGGATCAGCGGAGTCAACACACGTGCCCCGTCTTTTAGAAGCATGATGGCCAGGATGAACAGGTAAATGCTGATGATAAATAAGCCGATTTTATCGATGCGAACTTTAGACCACCAAGCCTTTTTTGTTTCAACTAAGGTGTGAGATTCCGGTATCGACAATGACCCTTCCACTCTACTCAGTGGTATGGGATTTGGAGGGGGTTGAGGTTGATTGTTGTTCAGGTCAGGATCAGAGGTTTTTTGCATTTCTTTATTCCCAATTAATAATTGAAGATTCTTCATCCAGTGAAAGTGCTGGTAATATTTCCTTATCCCAAAATGGTTTAAGCAATTGAGAATAGGCGATGGCCCAACCACCCAAATCCTTAGTGGTGAAAGTATTGATCCGGGGGGATTGCCCTGATTCTTCGGGTGAAGCCGGCCGCAGGTGGTAGTGGGCAAAAATCGCTTGGCCTTGAGTGCTGGAGAGGAAATCCAGGAAGGCTTGCGCTGCATCTTGTTCCGAGCGGGTGATATTTTCGTTTATGGCTACAGCCGCTGGTTGAGTAAGAATGGTGGGAGAAGGAACCACAACATCCAGGGCAACTCCGCGATCCTGAGCTAACAGCGCATCTTGTTCATAAGTAATCAGCGCATCTCCGGCACCCAATTCGAACAGGGTGAGGGTGGCCCTGGCGGAAGGAGCCATCAGCTTAACGTTATGCCAGATTTCCTGCAATTGCTTCAGGGAAGCGGACTCATCCCCTGTTTCCAGGTATATGTTGCCATACACGGCAATTAAACTCCATTCTCCAGCTCCCGAACTGCTCGGGTCTGCATGAAGCAAAATTAGATCTGGCTGACTGAGATCAGAAAAATCCTCGATCCCGGCTGGATTGCCCGGTCGGGTGACGATCACGACTGGAGAAGTCCCGAAGAACAGGGGTTGAACGTCATCTTCTATCAGGTGACCAATTTTTAACCAGTTGATGTGATTTTCGTTGCTGAAAATAGCCACATCAGCAGGAGCTCCCAGGTTTATTTGTCCGGCAAGTGTGCCAGATGGACCAAACACACCTTTGATTATTAAGTCCGTATCGGTGGTCGATTCCCAGGACTGCTCGAAGGCGGGGAAAATACCCTGGGTAAAGACTTCCTCCTGTGTGCTGAAGGCATAAACGATCAATTGGACTGGGGAGTTGCCATCGATTCCATATACTTGCCATCCATAATAGGCTGTTGAAGCAATGAACAGGAAGCCTAGAAGCCCAGCCCCGATTTTTCTCCAATGTGATCTGATTACTTTCTGAATTTGTGTCATTGACATCGTATACCTATCCAATCTTGCCCATCAAATAAGCCTGTGTTCGCGAGTCTTTTGGATTTTTAAATAATTCCTTAGCCGGGCCGCATTCAACTAACTCACCCATCCAGAGAAAGATCACATAATCTGCCATGCGGCTGGCTTGGCGAAGCAGATGGGTGACGATTACGATGGTAGTATTTTCCTTTAAAGTGATTAGCTGTTCTTCTATCCCTTGTGCGGAGATTGGATCCAGCGCTGAAGTTGGTTCATCACATAACAAGATCTCCGGCTCCACAGCCAGGGCTCGAGCCAAACACAATCGTTGCTGCTGTCCGGTGGAGAGCGCCGAAGCTGGCGCCTTGAGACGGTCTTTGACTTCTTCCCACAAACCGGCAGTTCTTAAATAATGTTCCACCTTGCGGTCCAGGTTGCGTCCATTCCCTTTATCTAGCACATCTAAGCCATGGATCCGGCGGCCATACGCCACGTTTTCGTAGATCGAGAGGGGAAGCGGATACGGTTTGGGAGCCAACAATCCCACTCGAGTGCGCAACTCGTTTAGATCCATAACTCGGTCATAGATATCCACTTCGTTTAACCACACTTGTCCTTTGACCCGGATTCCTTCTCCTTCCTCAAGAAGCCGATTCAGGCTCCGTAATAAGGTTGTTTTCCCGCACCCTGAAGGACCAATGATGGCAGTGATACCGAAAGTGGGAATTTCTGCATAGATCCCCCGCAGCGCATGATTGGTTTCGTACCAGACGTTTAGATCCTGGATCCGCAGATGGGGTGATGAGTGAGTGTTAAGAGGTAAAGCTTGGCTCATAGTTTCTTTTTCCTACCGGATGATGTTTTTTGTAAACCGCGTGGAAAGCAATCTCGACGTTATGCTCAATCCCAAGACAAGCACTATCAATACTAACGCGGCCGCGTAAGCCCGATCCTGGACAGCTGGGAACGGGGTGCCCAGTTGGAAGAACACAGCCAGCGGAAGAGAAGCGACGGGTCTGAGGAGAGAAGTAGGGAGATTGTCTGTGTAACCGGCCGTGAAAAGAACAGAGGCGGCGTCGCCGATTCCTCGACCAAAAGCCAACAAAATGGCTGTTATCAGGCCTGGCAATGTCTGCCGCACAACTACCTTAAACGCTGTCTCGAAGCGTGTAGCTCCCAGAGAATAAGAGGACTCCAGCAGCGCTTTGGGAACCATGCTGACCGCTTCCTCCATTCCACGCACCATGATAGGTAATTCCAGGAGCGACAAGACGATAATCCCTCCCAATAAAGAAGCGCGCATTCCTAAGTAAATCATCAATGTAAAACCAATAGCACCGTAGACAATGCTGGGGGTTCCCCATAAGATGTCCAGGGAGAGACGAATCCAATTCTTGGTGAAGTGGGGTACCGGGTAGAGCTGGAGGTAGAGGGCGATGGGCAGACTGAGGATGACTGCAACTATGGTTGCTCCTCCCGCGAGACATAATGAACCGAGGATGGCGTTGAGGATACCGCCTTCTTTGCCCAGGTAGTATCCACCTTGTGGAGCTTGAGTTAACATTGCCAGGTCTAAGGCCGGCAGTCCGCGCCAGAGAACAGTTCCTAAGATCAGGAGTAAGCTGCCCAACACGAAGATGGTTGAGATAACCATAAGGATTTTGAAAAAGGATTCCTCTAATTTTTGTTTTATGAGCATAGTATTTTCTGGTTATGAATAACTTATTCGAGCCAGTACCAAACGAGACCCGATGTTAAAGGTTAAGACAACCAGCAATAAGATCAGGGCAGCGCCGAGTAAAGCTGCATCATAAAGTGGTATTGACATCATTTCGCCGTAATTGTTGGCTATCAGCGCTGTCAGTGGATAGGCGGCATCGAAGATAGAATGCGGAATCTGAACGACATTGCCCACAACCATCAGGACAGCCATAGTTTCCCCGAAAGCGCGGGAGAATCCAAGCATAACTGCGGCTATGACTCCCGGGAATGCCCGCCGAAGAACGATACGTCTAATGGTCTGCCATCGCGATGCGCCTACTGACCAGGAAGCCTCCCTCAAACCCAGGGGTACAGTGCGGATGACCTCCTCCGAAACCGCGATGATGATTGGAAAGACCATCACTGCCAGGACAATCCCTCCGGCCAACACCCCGTATCCAGTTGGATTGCTGGTTTGAAAGAGTGGTGAAAAACCCAGCCAACGATCCGCGGAAGGCATAACTACTTTTTGAATAAAGGGTACTACTGTCAGGACGCCCCAGATTCCGTATACAACAGAGGGGATGCCGGCCAGTAAATCGATCAGGGGCATGATGAATGCCCGGACTTTGGGGCGTGTGTATTCAGCTAAATAGATTGCGGTCAGTAAGGAAAGAGGCACGGAGATTATCATTGCCACCATCGTTACCCAGAGTGTTCCCATGATGAAAGGAAAAAAACCGAAGCTGCCTTGATTTGGGCGCCAGGTTGTTGAAAACAATAAGGTTGATATATTGTGTGTTGCCAGGATTGGTCTGGCCCGCAGAAAAAGAACCAGGATAAACACAGGGACAAGGATGCTCACACAGATAGCCAGGGCACGCATGGCCTTATGGGCGGCAAGGTCTTTTCGATCACGGCTTAACTTCGAAAATGATTTAGTGTGATGCCGGGAAAGTTTTTCTCTGTTTTTAAGAAACTTCGATTTTTCATTCATAATCTATTTGTGTTTTTTTTGTGATTATTCATCAAGCTTCAGGATTTCTTCCTCAAGTTTGTCCTGGGAAATGGGAATAAACCCTGCCTCCCTAACATAGACCTGCCCTTCCGAAAGGACCCAGGAAATAAATTCCCAGATAAGACCCTGGGGCGATCCTTTTGTGACTAGGTTGAGATCACGAGCTGGAGGGGAAGGGTAATAACCTGCGCTGACTGCCTCCAGCGCCTGTTCTTTGATGTCGATAATTTCTTCTGGATCAACTTCTCCATTGTTGTTGATATCTAAAGGTACGATGTGGATCCCGGTTACAGGAGCACCAGTCTCGAAATCATATGCATAACTGAGGTTATTGAATCCAATCCCCAGAGGATCCTTGATAACTGACTCAAGGACACCTGGATCACCATAAACACCAATCCCCAGCAAGTCTTCCTGGTGTTTTCCCAGGAACTTGGCCCAGGTTGCTGCTGCTCCACAGGCGTCAGACCGGGTGAAAATGTGGATGGGAGCGGTTATCTCATTACGCCCCGTAATCTCTCCCCAGTTAGTAATCTTCCCCGTGAGATAGATGCCGATTATCTTTTCCCTGGATATGCCAGTGGATTGAAGATTTCCCCAGACCGGGTTTTGTTCGTTTACAGTCAGAAACACTGCGTCTTTAGCAACAGAGATCCAAAAAGCGCCTTGTTCCGTTTCCTGGGGATATATTTCCCGCGAGACCATGCCAATATCAACGGCATTTGCTAAGGCATCGGCCATCCCTTTACCAGCGCCGCCGGCCGAGATATCGAAACGGACAGCTGGGTGGATTTTTTGAAATTCCTCTCCCCAGCGAATTACCAGAGGATAAAGAGCCCACGCTCCAGAGATGGTGATCGTTCCCTCTAACGGCCCATTTTGATCTCCTGCTGTTTTTGGAGGAGAACATGCTGTAAGCACAGTAGACAGGAGGATGATTAATAGCAAAATTCGAGTCAGGTTGTGTTTCTTCATGGAACTATCTTCCCCTTGGATAGACTTGAGAAATGAGCACAGGGATATGAACCCAGTTTAAGAGGGGCAGAACGAGATCTTTCATCACCGAACCCCGGAACCTATTTTGAAAGTCTGCTCCGATGACGATTAGATCGTTATCTCCTTCGTCGACTTCCCAGCGGATTTGCCACTCTGGAGACTCGTCACGTAGTTTTATAGTCCCGGGTATTTCCCAATCCATCAAGCGGCGGGCGACCTGGTGAAGATGAGAGCCCAATTGACAGTCCGAGCATAATAGTTTGCTAAGGTCATGCTGCATATTGGCATACAGTACAGGGACAGCGGGAATCACCGGGAGGATGGTAAGGGAAGCTTTACTGGCGTGTGCCAACTGGATAGCCCATTCAACCGCGCAGCCATCTATGTGTTGATCCTGCAGGACCAGTAAAATTTGTCTAATGGGCCAGCGAGGAGTTTTTAAAGATAACAAGGAGGTAGAACAATGGCGAAGAATTTTTTTCTCGCTGGGTATAAGAGCAAGGCGCTGCTGGAGGGAGTCGGCGGGACAGGAGCTGATTAATAGATCAGTATTAAGGGTATCGATTTCTTCAACCAGAGAGGAGTAAACCGCACTTTTTTTCTCTGATGGTTCAAACCAGGCCAGATCTGCGTTTAACAACTTGGTGAAGGATTGGATATAATCCTGGCTTACCGGATTAACCTGTTCATCTGGTGTCCAGGCTAAGAATTTTAGCGGAGTATCAGATGTTTCCGAATAGCATTTTTCTATCAGTGAATCAATAATTGTAGAATCAGCCTTAACTAGAGTAGCTGGAGATATAACTGCTGATCGAATTGCTTGCCTGGCAACCTGATCTTCAGGATCAGCCATAGCGACAGTTACCCGGTTTTTATCCGACGCAATAGGAATAGCATGATATTGGCGGGCAAGATGAGAAGGCAGCTTGCCCGCCAATCGTGGAGAAGAATCAATAACATCAATCGTCAGATATGATTTGTTCTTACGGTTTTTTTTGACAGTCACCAGCATTCACTTTTTTGTCCTTTGGCAACAGGAGATGGTTTTTATTTTCTACAAACATACTGTATCAAGTTTGTGTGACAAACCATGTGATGAGGCTGTGACAAAGTTGTGATAATTTGACGGGGCAGATTAAATGGTTTTCTCCAAGATTGGGATACTTGTTTCAATTCTAGAGCAGGTTTTTTCGGTATAATTCCATCAAGTAATATAAATAAGCTCTGCTCAATGTAAATAAAGAGGAATTTCTTATGACTTCTCCACTTGTTGAATGTGTACCGAATTTTTCTGAGGGACGCAGCCAGGATGTTATTGATGAAATTAAAGCGGAAATCTCTGCTGTTGAGGGAACCTTTGTATTGGACACTCATATGGATGCAGATCACAATCGCAGTGTGATCACATTCGTGGGGCATCCCCAGGCTGTAGAAGAAGCTGCTTTCAGGATGATTGAAAAAGCATCCCAATTAATTGACCTGGAAAAACACACTGGTGAACATCCCAGGATTGGAGCAACAGACGTTGTGCCTTTTGTGCCGATTTCCAATATCACCATGAAAGAATGCGTGGAAATGGCTCATAGGGTTGGTGAACGAGTAGGGAAGGAATTGGAGATCCCGGTATTCTTTTACGAAGAAGCTGCCCGAATCCCGGAGCGGAGACGATTGGAAGTTGTTCGCAAGGGTGAATACGAAGGGTTGAAGGTGGAAATCGAAAGCAACCCTGCCAGACATCCTGATTTTGGTCCCCGGGAGCTGGGTTCAGCTGGAGCCACAGTAATTGGTGCCCGTGAATTCCTCATTGCATTTAACGTGAATTTAACAACGGATGATGAAGGTATTGCCAGTGATATCGCCCGGGCGGTGAGGCATTCGTCAGGAGGACTCCGGTTTGTAAAAGCATTGGGCATGATAGTTGATGGACGGGCTCAAGTTTCAATGAACCTGACCAATTTCCGGAAAACTCCCTTGCCCCGGGTTGTTGAAACCATCCGTAGAGAGGCAGAGCGTTATGGGGTTGGGATCCATAACAGCGAACTGGTTGGTTTAATTCCTCAAGAAGCAATGATTGATACCGCTGTCTGGTATACCCAGATGGATTTATTTTCCCCCGCTCAGATTCTGGAGCAAAAAATGCTCTCAGCTGTAAAAAAGGAAGATCAAGTTAATTTCCTGGATTCCCTGGCAGCAGGAACAGCTACTCCTGGCGGCGGATCAGCAGCAGCTTATTCAGGCGCGATGGCTGCGGGATTGGTATCCATGGTTGCCAGTTTGACCGTTGGTAAGAAGGGATACGCCGAAGTTGAGGGTGAAATGGAAAATATTCTTAACGAATCGGAGGTACTCAGGGAAGAGCTGACCCTGGCTGTCAAGGAAGATTCGGAAGCATTCAATCAGGTGATGGCAGCTTATAGAAAACCAAAAACTGATCGGAATCGCAAGGAGGAAATTCAGGGCGCAATATTAAAAGCGGCGGCAGTGCCGCTTGCTGTAGCAGGGAAAGCTCTTCGGGTTTCTGAACTTGCCCTGAAAACTGCTGAATTGGGAAATAAAAATGCCATCACGGATTCCGGGGCTGGCGCAAACCTGGCATTCGCAGCAGTTACCAGCGCTGGATATAATGTCAGAATTAACCTGGGCTCCCTGGAAGATAAGAATAAGGGCAAAGAGCTGCTCTCAAAGTTAGGGCAAGTAGAAGGCAGCGCGTTGGAAGTGGCAGGTAAGTTAAAGGTGGTTATGACGGAAAGGGGGAAATTATTCTGAGCCCTTCCTTGCCTATAAGTCACTGATGAATTTTCCCTATTAACCAACGAGATGAACAACCTGCTTGTTGATTGGTCTGTGTTCAGGGAAACCTGGATATAGTTTTTTATAAAATGAAAAAATCCCTGATCTGGATCGCATTGATTGTTGTGGTGATATTGGCGGGATATCTGGTAACGATATTCCTGAATTGGTCTTCATTGCCCTGGTCACCCGCCTACAAGACTGTAACTCCGTATGTTCCTCCTCCTGGAGAACAACTTCCAACGGCAACTTATTTTTCTCCCTCTTTGGCAACAGTTACAATAGAACCCGATTTACTCTGGATAGATCCGGCTCTACCAGAGCTTCTCCGGTCGCAGTTGAATCTGCCGGTTTCAATGGAAATAACAGATCATCTGGATCAGGCTTCTGCCGCGATCACAATTGGCAATGAGAACCCCTTCACCCACTGGATTTATGTCCTGAGCGCACCATTTCCAACCGTGCCGGATGGAATTTCTTCCTCAGAACTCAAGGCAACCTGGGAAGGTGGGAAAAACCCCATTTCAGGTAGCCAACCCCTATTGATGACCGAGGAAGTGCAGGGAGTTTTATCAACCTATTGGGGTGAGCCTGCAGCGGGTGCCATTGAAATCCTCCCCGGGGATAAGATCAGTGAAAAAGCCTGGAGCAGCCGGCCTTCATTGGCGATTCTGCCGTTTGAGGATTTATCTCCGGGTTGGAAGGTAATGAAACTGGATGGGATTTCTCCCCTGCAGAAGGATTTCATCCCTGAGGAGTATATGCTGGCGGTTCCCATATCTCACAGCGGAGTTGTCCTGGATGACCTGCAGAAGATCACAAGCAACAGGGATCCTGAAAAGCTGACCACTGTAGTAATGACAGGTGTGACAGCCCTGGTGAGGGCCACAGCCTGGACAATGGAAGATAAGGGTATCAACTATCCGGCTCAGGATATCAAGGATTGGTTAAAGAATGCGGATATTACTCATATCAGCAATGAGGTTCCGTTTGCCAGCGGGTGCCCCTATCCTAACCCAAGTCAACAAGGATTGAGGTTCTGCAGTGATCCCCGCTATATAAAGTTGATGGAATTTATTGGGACCGATGTGGTAGAGCTAACTGGAGACCATTTTGGTGATTACGGGCCTGAGGCAATGCTGTATACCCTGGAGCTATACCAGCAGCGGGAATGGCCATACTATGGCGGAGGAGCCGACCGCCATGAAGCACAGGAGCCGGTCCTGCTGGAGCATAACGGAAATAAAATTGCTTTCTTGGGATGTAATGCCAAAGGCGGTGGTTACGCAACAGCCGCCGCGGGATACCCGGGAGCTGTAGCCTGCGATTTTAACAAGATGACTGAGCAGATAAAATCTCTACGGGAAGAAGGGTATCTTCCGATTGCTACCTTCCAGCATTTTGAATACTACACCTATGTTGCCCAACCAGACCAGATTAGAGATGCGAAAAAACTCACCCAGGCTGGAGCAGTCATTGTCAGCGGGAGCCAGGCACACCAGCCTCAAGGGTTTGAAATCAAAGCAGATGCTTTCGTGCATCATGGTTTGGGGAATTTATTTTTTGACCAGATATATGAAATCCCTCCTAATACTGCAACGGCATTTATTGACCGGCATGTTTTTTATGATGGACAGCACATCAGCACTGAGCTGCTGACGATAAAGTTTGTAGATTATGCCAGGGCGCGGCCGATGACTACCAGTGAAAGAAAAGACCTGCTGCGAACGGTATTTAAAGCCAGTGGATGGTAGGAAAGAATTGATATCCCAATTTGGAGGTTCCTATGGGTGGGCTTACAAGTATCCCAGGATTTAGAGTTGGCCATGCTCAAGATTTAGATGCGATAACCGGCTGCACTGTTATTCTCTGTCCTCCTGGTACTGTAGGCGGAATTGATCAGCGGGGGGGAGCTCCCGGAACGCGGGAAACAGACCTGCTTCACCCGATGCACCTGGTAAACCAGGTTAATGCGGTGCTACTAACTGGCGGGTCCGCTTTTGGTTTGGATGCCGCGGCAGGTGTGATGCGCTATTGCGAGGAGAATAAAATGGGAGTCGATGTGGGTCCTACTCATGTTCCTATTGTTCCTGCTGCAGTGCTGTTTGACCTGGGGATTGGAGATCCGAAAGTTCGTCCTGACGCGGAGATGGGTTATCAGGCTTGCAAAAACGCTTCGCAGGATCAACCTGCGGAAGGCAATGTGGGTGCTGGAACCGGAGCAACCGTTGGAAAAATCCTCTCGATGAAGATGGCAACAAAATCCGGCATCGGCACTGCAAGTGTTGATATCGGCGGTGGGGGAAAAGTAGCGGCAATCGTAGCTGTGAACGCATTTGGGGATGTCATTGACCCGGAAAGTTCAGAGATCATTGCCGGCGCGAGAGGGGTGAAGGGTTATGCCGATACAGTTAAAGTGATGAAGTCTTTTGTGGGCCGGAAAGTGATGAGTTTTGCCTCTGCTGCAGATAATACAGTGATTGGTGTGGTTGCGACCAATGTCAAGTTGAATAAGGAACAGATCACCAGGGTCGCTCAAATGGCCCACAATGGCTTGGCCCGGACGATCAGGCCAGCTTTTACTTTGTTAGATGGCGATACGGCCTTTGCTTTATCTGCCGGGGAAGTGGAGATGGATCAGAATATTGTCGGTGCTTACGCTGCGGTTGCTTATCAAGAGGCAATCCTGCGCGCTGTCCGGAGCGCTGAAAAAATCGCTGGAATGCCTGCAGCCAGGTGAACGGAGATCTAAAACAAAAAAAGCCATCCCAGATTGTTTTGTCTGGGATGACTTTTTAATATGTCAGCATCCTTGATCAGGGGCAAATGCAGTAGGGAGCCGTGGTCCTACTCGAACTCATCGTACCTCCAGCTACTTTACAGGCCGCTTCACCAAGGTCAGCATTACATTTAGGTAGAGGAATAGAAACCCCGGACTGCAAGTAGGCTGGATCCACACAGTCGCCCACAAAAAGTTTCAGATCCAGCGCCAAGCCTAGTGCTTCGGGCGGCAAGCTGAACATGCAGTACAGCCGATCTGGAAAGCCCTGCAATCCACAGTTATCGGATTCGAACTCGCCCAGCAGTGCCCTGAATTCGGGTTGAGCTGGGAGGTCGACAGGGAATCTAAAGTAGAGCGGCAGGACCAGGGTGTCTGCTGGCACGTTAAGTACGAGGACCGATATATCCATGTTTTCAAAGGGATCACAGTTGGATGAGGAATCATCGGGTGGATCTCCAGGCAGAGGAGGTGGCAGTGGGGGCTCTGGAGGATCGTTGGGATCGAACTCATAGGATCCGGGATCACAGTTGGCTCCCTGGGGGCGGGTAATCCCACGTTGATCTTCTGTTACCCCTGCGCAACCAGAGAGGACATCGATCAAGGGACTTCCAGGCAGCAGGGAATGGGTAGCGGTACCGCCGCCGTTTAACAATAACAGCCCGATCATGGGGTTGGTTTCTACAGTGCCTCCACAGGTATTATCCGTGCTGTAGACTCCGGAGTGTGAATAATTCATACCATTTCTAAGCTGACAATTCACAGGTAGATTATCGACAAAAAGGGAGTTTTCAACGGAAGCCCTTCCCTCAAGGTTTACTGCTCCTCCTCCCCAATTCGAATAGAAATTAACTTCCGTATCATCAGGTTCGGTAGCCATATTATTGGAAAAGGTCGTGTGTGTGATATCCACGTCAGATGAGCCCATCGCCATTAACCCGCCACCCCTCCAGGCAGTATTCCCGGAGAAAGTACTGTTCGTGATATACAGATCTCCTCGATACTTAGACATACCTCCCCCGAAATGTGAGGCATTTCCAGCAAAAGTGCTATTTGATATGCTGGTCGGTCCATAGTGATCAGACCAAATTCCACCCCCCCTGAATATCGCCTGATTATAATTGAATGTGGAACCTGTTATTGTAGTATTAACGGTTATATTGACGAGACCCCAAGTACTATTCGGCGTGTAATTCTCGGGGTACCCAATGGCAATGCCACCTCCCCGTTCAGCAGTGTTGCCGGAGGCATATATACCAGAAAGCTGGTTCGTATCAAGAAGCAGGAGCGCCCCCCCCATGGATACTGCTTGATTCTCAGTGAATAATGTGCCCTGAATGGAGAGATCTCCCATCACGTGGCAGATAGCGCCGCCATGGGATTGAAGGGCTGCATTCCTAGATATCATGCCATCAATGATTTGAGTACTGGAAGTGATGCGCGGGGCAGTTTCCAGGTCCCCGGCTATGATGTCAAGGGAAGGGCTGCCGCCATTTCGGATCGCTCCGCAGCTGTTGGCGGTATTATCATTAAAATTACTATCCTCAATCTCCAAATCGGAATTCTCAGAAAAGATCGCTCCGCCAATCTCTGAGGCCGTATTGTGATTATAAGTAGAACGTTTGCTCGTTAGACTGCTGAGGTCTCCCTCGGCAGGTCTTTTGGAAAAGATCGCTCCTCCTAGGGCAGCTGTATTGATTTCAAAGGTACCGAAGCTTGCTGTTAAATCTGAAGCTTCCGAAAAGATCGCACCGCCGGATCCATCAGCTTGGTTAAATGAGAAAGCAGATCTCGTGATGATGACACCATTCGCTTCGTTTATCAGAGAGATTGCTCCGCCATCCCGAACGGCCCGGTTGCTGATAAAATACGAATCATCAATAATGACTAATCCACCGCTTGTATCAGATAAGTCTTTTTCGGCGTAGATTGCCCCACCGCTGCCATTAGATGAATTCGCATCAAAGGTAGAGGAGTAAACAGTCAGGACACCGTTTTTGCTGTAGATCGCTCCCCCGAGATCACCCCCCTGGCTAGAAGGTTGTGAAGCATAATTCCTTAGAAAAATGCTGTTATTAATGATCCTAACCCTTCCGGATTCATTATAGATAGCACCACCTCGGCCTGGGATAATATTATTCATATCCATGGGGCCGACCCCATTTTCAACAAAGTAAGTGCTGGATGCAAAAAAATCACCTTCAAAGACAATTACAGCACCCCCCAGCTGGCGTAGGCCGTTTTTTAAAGTGAGATCATAAAGTTCGAGATCTCCAGATGGATCAACATAGAAATGTCCAAAACGAGGTTCGCCAGGATCTTTTTGAATTTCAATAGTCGCGTTATTTCCCTGGATGGTGATCTCGCTGGTAATAGCAGGTAATCCGTTGTATACCTTGGTGGAGCCCACCATTACCGAGTTATCAACCTGGGTGAGGGTGTAAACACAATTCGGATACAAATTAATAACATCCGGTCCAGCGGTACTGTTGGCCTGATTGATATGGCCAATCAAGTTGGATTCGCTGCATCCCGGAAAAAAGGGTGGGTTTTGAGGCGCCGGGGGGGAATTATCGCAGGCACTAAAAAGAACTGCCACGCATATCAATACTAGAATAAAAAACCGGTTGTTCTTGTGATGGGTCATGGGTTCCTCTCCTTGTTAATAGTTTCCGATGCGTCGTAATAAAAGGCCAAAAGTAAAGCTTTCTTCGGTATGTTCATTTTGGAGAATATTGAGCATCTCTCCTGATCCAGATTTTTATAATCATTTTTTCGAGGGCATAATTCCCACTCACTTAAAGAACGAAATAAGGGACCAAAATGTTACATGACCGGTGATGGAATCAACACGATACATGATTGCTCCCCTAATCAGTAATGTATTTCCGAATAGATAATGGAGAAAATAACAAGGGCTCGCCTTTTCAGGCAGCCCCATATTTGTAATAATTGGGTTCTTCTTACTAAAAATCTATGCTGGTATCAGGCTGGAGAATATGGACAATAGTATTTGTTTCCCCTTCCACCCGTTTTTTCCAGGCTTTTGGATCCTGGGCGATCAAGGGCCAGGTGTTGTAATGAGCGGGGATGGCATATTTTGGCTGGATCAGTTTAACTGCCCGAAGGGCATCATCCGGACCCATGGTGAAGTTATCACCAATTGGAAGCAGTGCCAGATGGATTCCTTCTTCTCCAATCAAGGACATGCCTGCAAAAAGTCCAGTATCGCCTGCCAGGTAGATTTTTTTATTGTCAGGAGTAGTTATTAGAAACCCTCCTGGCATACCTCCATATGAGCCGTCTGGCAGAGAGGAACCGTGAATTGCCTGGGTCAGCTTGAGATAACCAAAGGGATAATCATGACCACCGCCAATATGCTGGGGATAAACTTCTGCTCCTCGCTCGCCC
>Ga0255368_10064_pt3 | contig 21685 bp, 24 predicted proteins | sample ANMaggSeSYBR01E6_FD_182094 | JGI IMG/M metagenome (GOLD analysis project Ga0255368, IMG submission 182094) | Sediment cell enrichment communities from methane seep in Santa Monica Basin, California, United Staets - ANME aggregate JGI... | ecosystem: Environmental > Aquatic > Marine > Cold seeps >...
TATTGCATGGGTGCATATCCAATGCGGTTGATTTACTACATGCTATCAAATTTTTATATGTATATATTTTTATAATTAAATAACTATATGTACTATTCTATACGGTAGGTACTATGTTTATTCGACAAAAAACATTGATTGGCGTAGGGGTCATGCTTATTTTTATGATGTTTGCCATTACTGGAGTTTCTCAACTTCTTGTAAAGGAAAGTTATATTGAATTGGATGAGCAGCAGGCATCTAAAGATGCTATCTGGATGCAAGATCTCATTGAGTCTGATCTAGGTACATTGGAGTTTCTTAGTGTAGACTATGGTCAATGGGATGATACTTATGAATATATTGTATCACATGATGGAAAATATATTGAATCTAATATAATTCCAAGCACGTTTGAGCTCAGTCGGCTTGATTTTATTGTTTATTATGATTCTTCCGGTGATCTCGTTTATGGTTCAGCATATGATAAAATAAATGGAGAGCAAGTGCCATTATATGGCAGCTTGGTAGAGTTAATTCCGTCTTTAGATCTAAGCGAATCCGGTTTCGTTAATTTACCGGAAGGTGTGTTTCTAATCTCCTCGTCTCCAATATTGACCAGTGCTATGGATGGTCCATCTCGCGGAATTCTGGTCCTGGGGCGCTTATTCGATTCTGATGAAATGCAATATCTTTCAGAAGGTTCAGGTATTTCAATAGATCTAATGCTTCCAAACGATCCACAGCTACCTCTGGGAATTTGGAATGAAGGTTCTTCTGATATTTTCATAGAAACTGTTGATGAAGATATGCTTGCAGGCTATTATCCAATTCGTGATGCTTTCGGTATTCCTGCAATAGTTGCCAGAACCACAACTCCTCGTTTGATAACAGCACAGGGGACTGAATCATTATATTATTTTACTCTCTCACTTTTCTTTGTGGGGTCTATATTTATATTTATCATGCTCTTGTTCCTGGATAGGGTCGTGCTTAGGCGTATACTCCATCTTTGTGTAAATGCAAGATCTATTGGAGACGATAAGAATTTCTCTTCCCGTTTGCATATTGGGGGGAATGATGAACTTTACCTTTTATCTTATTCCATAAACTCGATGTTGGAAAAGCTTGAAGAGATGCACAAAGCTAAGGACAGTGCAGTCATGAAAGCTATGCCGGTTATGATCGCTCACATGAAGCTTGATGGTACCATTGTACACCGTAATGATCCCCAGAATGGTGATCTGTTTTTCTTATCCTCCATGAATTTTAAAAATATTTATGATATTCTTCCTGATGATACTGCAAAGCTTATGAGAGAGAAGGTGCAGGATATTGCTAAGTCTAATAAAGTTGGAGCTGTGGAATACAACTTGCCTGTAGATGGTCGGATAGTCAATCTTGAAGCAAGGGTCCTGGTGTTCGGTGAAGACGATGTGCTTGCGATAATTATGGATAATTCCCATCGCAAAGCTGCGGAAACTGCTCTTATTCAGTCAAAACTGGAAGCTGAAGCATCAAGCCGTACAAAGTCCGAGTTCATAGCTAACATGAGCCATGAGCTGAGGACACCTTTGAATTCGATCATTGGTTTTTCGGATGTGATTAACAGTGAAAGTCACGGTCCTTTGAATGAACCTCAGAAGAAATACATATCTAATGTTATTAGGAATGGAAAGCATCTTTCAAGCATCATCAACGACATACTATCTGTGTCAAATATCGAATCTGGTAAGGTGGAATTTCATGCTGATGAATTCTTTGCATCCGATCTTATTAATGAAGTAGAAGCAATGATGGCACCTATTGCATTAGAGAAAGGTATCGATGTGATCTGTAACATTGATATTGAAATGCCTGCCATAAAAGCAGATATGATAAAATTCAAGCAGATCGTTTACAACCTCGTGAACAATGCCATTAAGTTCTCTGATAAAGGGGGAACAGTGGCAATCGAAGGGAATGTCTCCGGGGGCTTCATGCATATTTCTGTAAAGGACCGTGGAATTGGCATTTCACCAGAGTGTCAGGATAAATTGTTCAATCCTTTTTATCAGGTGGATGCATCTGTTTCCAGAAAGTATGGAGGTGTCGGCCTTGGTCTTCCTCTTGTCAAGAACTTTACAGAAATGCATGGTGGTTATGTACATGTAGAAAGTAAGGAAGGGGAGGGCAGTACCTTTACGGTCTCCCTTCCATTAGAAAGGGAATTTGATGCCTCCCAAAGTAATGAGCAGAACTAAAAAGATCATGCCAGCATTGTGATCTGCTCAACCCCTTTTATTAAATAATCTACCTCTTCTTTGGTATTGTACAGGGCAAATGAGGCCCGTACGGTACCTTCGACACCGATCAGGTCCACTGATGGCATGGCGCAATGGTAACCGCTTCGAACACATATCTTTCTTGTCTCATCAAGGATCATGGCGACATCATGCGGGTTCATTCCCTGCACATTGAAGGGCACGACTCCGGTCCTGTCCTTTGGTCCGTATACTTCCACCCCATCTATCTCTGCAAGGCGCGTTGCAGTATCCTGTGCCAGCTCTTTCTCATGTTTCTCTATGGCTTCCACTCCAATGTCCTTCACATATTCCACGGCTCGTCCAAGACCTATGACCCCTGGGATATTGGGGGTTCCGGCTTCGAACTTTGATGGGGCTGGCTCAAGCTCATAACTTTCAGTGGTAACTGCATGAACGGTTCCGCCTCCCACATAAACAGGCTCCAGGATGTCCGGGTCCTTTATGCAAAGCACGCCAGTTCCCTGTGGTCCGAGCAAACCTTTATGGCCCGGGGTTATGAAAAAGTCACATCCGGTATCTTTGATATCTACTGGCATATGCCCGGCAGACTGTGAGCCGTCAACAAGTGTCAATACATCGGATCGGTGTGCTATCTGAGTTATCTTCTTGACATCCCTGACAGAACCGAAAACATTTGAAACATGGTTGACACTCACCAGCCTTGTTCTGTCCGTAATGGCCTCAGCTATATCCTTTGGATCTACATTTCCTTCCCTGTCCGATCCGACGACTGTGACTTCAACACCTTGTTCTCTTAGCCTCATCCAGGGGAGAAGATTTGAATGATGTTCAACAACAGTTGTCACCACATGGTCGCCAGTTTCCCATTTCAGTCCAAGGGATACCATATTGATGCTTTCTGTGGCATTTTTGGTGAATACGGTCCCCTCTGACCCAGTGTTCAGGAATTCAGCGACTGTGTCCCTTGCATCCTCATAGTGGTCAGTGGTCTGCCGGGCAAGCCTGTGAGCTCCTCTGCCATGATTTGCAGCATATTTGAAAAAATAATCGTTCATGGAGTTGACGGCTTGCACAGGTGTCTGTGTTGTGGCACCGCTATCAAGGTAGATAACTTCCTCAAGAACGGGGAAATCTTTGCGTACAGAAAGAATATCATACATATTCATTTCATACGCAAGATTGCTAAAAATAGGTTTTGCAGCTTATTTAGATAGAAATCCACCGAGCATGAAATTGCAAAGTTCTCGCTCATCAGCATCCAGTCTTTCAGTGGTCTGACCACTTACAACCGCAAAGTACCTGTCTTCTCCATTTCTGGCAGAGATATCATCTATTTTCATGATATTTCTCATAATTTAATTCCTCCTGTCTCTTCAATTGTAGTTATAAAATTTGACCTGCGTAGCAGAGCCAAACTCTTAATAAAGAGTTAATCTTATTTATATTTTTCTATTGATATGGGAGTTTTTGTGTCTTTAATGTCGTAAGGAATATAATGTTGCAAAAGAGTTCCTCTTACCATGTCTCACATCCTGATCGATCGATCATTGCAATATATAGAAGGTACACAGCGTGTTCTTGATGAGGGGGCTACTCTTGAGAATACGCAACCTCATCTTAAAAGAATAGGGGTAACCAGGATCGCAAGCATAACCGAGCTTGATCGTATCGGAATACCTGTTTTTTCAGCCATAAGACCTTCAGCAGCCGATGGTGCGATATCCATCTATTCCGGTAAAGGAGCTTCAGAGGCACAGGCAAGGATCTCGGCCATGATGGAAAGCTTCGAAAGATGTCTTGCTGAACGTGTAAGCGTAAATGCGGACATCGATGAAGAGATCGCAGCAGATGAATTTATCGAGAGCTCAGATAAAGCAAGTGAAGGCCATGAGCTACTGGATGTAGATTCTTTACTTATCTTTGAACCGATAGCCTCTGATAAACTGGTCGAATGGACCAAAGGCTGGGATATGTTGCAGGAGAAGGAGATCTATGTTCCCTCTAATGCTGTCCATCACCCATACGATTCACCGGGAATGTCAGCAAAACTTTTCCGAAGCAATACCAACGGACTTGCTTCCGGTAACGTTATCGAAGAGGCCATTCTCCACGGCTTGCTTGAAGTGATCGAACGTGATGCTCTGAGTATATCTGAGTTTAACAGGAATACTGGCAAGGAACTCGTTCTTACTGAAAATGACGGTGTCAATTATGAGCTCATAAAGAAGTTCGAAGATGCCGGTGTGCAGATAAAATTATGGTATCTGGAACATGATACTGCTATCACCACCATCGTAGCGGCTACCGATGACCTTGAACTGAAAGATGCCGCATTGCTTGTCATGGGTGCAGGTTCCCATCTCAAGCCGGAGATCGCTGTACAAAGGGCAATTACAGAAGCTGCACAATCAAGGGTCGTACAGATACACGGTGCACGTGAGGATACTGACAGGGAATCATTTGTGAGGCAGATCGGATATGACCGCATGAAAAGGATGAACCGATTCTGGTATGACGAAGGTGAGTCCATAACGATCGACCAGATAAATGATATTTCCGCATCAACTCCTGCTGAGAACATTGACGTGGTCCTCAATGAGCTGCGTAAAGTTACAGACAGCGCAATAGTGGTGGACCTGTCCCGTGAAAGTATTGGTATTCCTGTGGTGAGGGTCATCATTCCCGGATTCGAACAATATACCCTTGACCGCGAACGTGTGGGTAAACGTTTAAGACAAGGTCGCAAGTCCTTGGCTTCATCTGAAAAGCCCTGGAAAAGAAAGTTCGGGCGTAACAAGTGATCCCATGAGAGCAGTGGTATTTGCAGGTACAAGTATCTGCCATGAAGATGCAAAAGCCATACTTGATGCTGTCTATCTGCCTCCTGTGGCAAGGGGTGATGTGGATAAGGTCGTGTCCCAGGGCTATGATATCATCGGTATCATCGATGGCATGTTCTTCGATAGGGCTGCCGTTGCACACAAAGAGATCCTCCATGCAATGCAGAAAGGCATCACCGTAGTAGGTGGTTGCAGTATGGGTGCACTACGTGCATCCGAACTTGATGTGCATGGGATGATCGGTGTCGGCAAGATCTATGAATGGTATCGTGACGGTATCCTCGAATCTGACGATGAGGTGGCTGTCACCACTAATCCCGAAACCTTTGAACCTGTATCTGTTCCCCTTGTTAACATCAGGGAGACCTTACAGGCAGCATGCGATGAAGGTATCATCGATGAGAGTACCCGTCTCTCCCTGCTTAATATAGCAATGGAGCTACACTATCCTCTCAGAAGTTATCTTGGTATTGTAAAAACAGCTGTTTATAAAGGTATACTTTCCGAAAAAGAGCCGCTATTAAATTATTGTCTGAACAACGAGACCGATGTCAAAAGAGCTGATGCTGTACTCGTTCTTGAAACCATAAAAGAGCTTATGAAAAAGTAAGCTCATGCGTGCTCTTCATGGTCAAGTCTGCAATTATCATGTTCTATTCTGCCACAAACCCCAAAAGTTGGATGTCCCATTGAATTGCAGATCGCATCAATGGCATCCTTTGATACAAAACCTTCAAAACGTGCAACCTCTTTACAGGATTCTTCCGGTGTAAATCCGTAATGGTTTAACATAAGGCTTAAAATACGGTGTCTTCTCATAATGAAATGTGTGTATTCCTTCCCTTTCTCAGTAAGGCTGACACCTCTGTAAGGTATATGTTTCACATATCCTGTGGAATCCAGTTCACTGATAGCTTTCGTTGTCGTTGAGGGATCTACTTTCATGTGCCTGGAAATATCCGTGGTGCGCACATTATCGCCTTTCTCAAGCAGGAATTTCAGGTACTCTATCTTTTTCGGAGATAGCTCAAGCCCTGTAATGTTCTCCATAGACCTGATTGATCTCCTGTTTATTTAAAATTTGCGTACATACCAAAAATATGCATTCTCATTTTGGACCATGCTTTTCAATGAACACCTCAATAAGCGACCCCGTAATACTCTTTTTCGAAGGAGGCGTGGGGATCTCATCTATGGGAAACCATTTTGCATCCTCTATCTCATTGGTATCTATCTCTATATCTCCGCTTTCATAGGTCGCGGTGAAGCCTATCATCAAAGAGGAAGGAAATGGCCAGGGCTGGCTTCCGAAATATGAAAGTTCCTTTATGGATACGCCAACCTCTTCTTTGACCTCCCTGTGTACTGCGTGTTCTATGGTCTCCCCGGCTTCCACAAATCCTGCAACAAGGCCGTACATACCTTCCTTGAAATGATGTGACCTTGCCATGAGCAATTCCTCTTCCTTTTCTATAAGGACCACAACAGCAGGACTTATTCTTGGATATGCGATATGTGCACAATTGCCGCATTGCATCCCTGTTTCTTCGGGCACATAATGTGTGGGACTTGCACAGAGACCGCAGTATTGGTGTGTGCGGTAGAAATCTGCCATCTGTACTGCTCTTGAAGTTATGCCAAGCATCTCTTCATCGATGATTCCATACAGATCATTGAGTCCAAGGAATTCCATATCCTCGAACTCTGCTTCTTCCGGTATTTCAAAACAATGGCAGGGTATGTCACCAAGCGTTCCTATGTAGATGACCTCTGTACTCTCAAGAACACTTCTTTCAGGGATGTACTTAAAATACTCTTCAGCATCGATACCGTTCTCGACCAGCACTTTCCGGCTTCGTACCGGAAAATATAGGGTTTTACCTTCTGAATTCTCTTCCAAGCCGTGAAATTCGAGTTCTTCGGTAGCAAAAGAAGGATTATAATATGGTTTCATAGTTTCACACCTGTATGGCTCATAGAAGCCCGGTCTCTGGACTATAGCCTTTTGGTAAAAGCTCCTTAAAGGCCGGCAAGATCGAAGTAGCTCCAGAGGTAGAGTACGACCGTTCCAACTATTGCTATAAGGACAAAGGTATTCCTTGAATGGTAATAAAGTTCCTTTGACCCTGACATCCTTATAAGCATTATCTTATTAAGGGTGCTGATGATCCCTGCCATCACAGCGGTCTGGGCAGCCACAGTATAGGGAACATTGCCTGTAAAAGCCAATGCTGCAACGGATGCCACGACAGCGGAACTGCTTACAAGTCCTCCCAGTGCTGTTATATAGATACCTGTACTTCCTGCAAACTCTCCTGCAAGACTTGTGATCACCAGGAGTATTGAGAAAAGGGCACCGAACTTGAAGGCAGGTTTCAATGCGAAGGGTGAACCTATTTCCAGTGGTCCTGTCATTACATCATAGCTCTTCCTTCGTATTGCTATGATTATCAGAACAATAACAAGCATGGCGATCTGTGGGGGTATCATTGCCAGCATTGTTTTTCCGGTGGGATCGACTATCAATGCAATAAGGGTGTTACTGATGATCATTGATATGTTCGACATGAGGATGCCGATGTAAAGGGCATGGATAAGGCTGGACTGGTTCTTCGACATTGCAGCCAGTGCAGCAGTGGTGGCTTCGCTGCTGACAAAACCTCCAAAAAGACCTGAATAGGACATCCCGCCTTTAGTACCGAATCTCTTGAGCGATACATAGCTGATGAATCCTATGAACATCACAAGTACCACAATGAGTATGGCGGATTTAAGGTTCAGTACACCCATTATCGGCTCTTCCGGCATGAGTGGGTATAGTATAAAAGCAACTGCGAGGAACTGAACACCATTGATTATCTCCTCATCTGTAAGATGTTCGGCAAAAGAATGCAAGGGCTTCTTCTCGATAAGCAGGAACGTTATTATGACCCCTATTATTATGGCAAAGAGATAATGTCCCATTGCTACGATCACTCCCAGAAGGTAGGTCAGAAAAAGGGCGATGGAACTTGTCATCCCCAGTTTACCACTGATCATATATACTCTGTATATAAGGAAAAAACAGGATGCTGCAATGAGTACTGTGGTTATTAGGAGGATCGTTATATCTATCATTTGGGCTACAAATGTCGCAAGCATACCACAGATACACACTATTGCGAAAGTACGTACTCCTGCAAACACTTCCTGGTCCTGGCGGTGGTGTTCACGTTCGATTCCTATAAGGATGCCTATCATTAAAGACAGCACGACCTTTGTGAGAAAATCATACAGTATCGGGTCTATGCCCAGATCAAACGCCAACACTGTTACGCCCCTCTTCATAAATATTCATATTATCAGTTTTCCGAAAGAACAGCCATCTATTGTTCTGTGATATGCTTTCTTGTATGTACAAATATATATCTCATGAACCTTTATATTATTTTTTAACATTTGTTGTTTTTCCAAATATTAATTCTTTATACAGTTCAAAGAAAAGGTGGGGTTGTAATTTGATAGTTCAGCAGGTATTCGTAAAAGGAATTGCGCACAGTTCCTATTTGCTTGGTGGCGATAGATTCTGTGCAGTGATCGATCCGTCCCGTGATGTCGATGTATATATCGATATGGCCTTTGATATGGGCTGGAAAATAACCCACATACTGGAAACACATCTTCATGCGGATTTCATCTCCGGGCATATGGACCTGATGCAAAGGACAGGTGCGAACATTTTTGTTCCCGGTTCTGCAGGGTGTGAATTCGATGCAGTGGGTGTTTCAGAGGGTGATATATTCGAGATCGAGGATATGTCCATTAGAGTAATGGAAACTCCCGGTCACACTCCTGAACACGTTTCCTATGTGGTGACCGATAGCTCAAGAGGGGCTGACCCTGTGTGTGTTTTTTGCGGTGACGCTCTTTTTGTTGGGGATGTGGGCAGACCTGATCTGTTCCCGGGTAAAGCTGAAGAACTGGCTTCAGAACTCTATGATAGTCTTCATGACAAACTCCTATCTCTTCCTGATTTTTGTGAGATATATCCTGCACACGGGGTAGGCTCTCTCTGTGGCAGGGCAATGGCTGCAAAAAGAAGTTCTACCATCGGTTATGAACGCCTTTATAATCATGTTCTCAACATCGATGAAAAGGCTGATTTCATCTCATCCCTAACCAATGAGATGCCCCCTGCACCAGATCACTTCAAAAGGTGCAGTAAAGTGAATGCTACAGGTCCCGTTCTTCTTTCACAGCTTGCATCCGTTGAAGCACTACCTCCTCTTGAGTTCAAAAAGATGAGTGAAGATACTGAAAATATAGTTCTTGATATCAGGTGCTATGAAGCATTTGGTGGCAGACATATTCCGGGTGCATACAGTATTGATATTAACAGCAATTTTGCAACATTTTCGGGTTGGCTGTTGCCTGAGAACAAGACCATTATGCTGGTGGTTGATTCTCCGGAACAAATGAGCAAAGCATCCCTGTGGCTTCACAGGGTAGGACTTGACAGAATTGGATCCTTCCTTGAAGGTGGAATGGCAGCATGGTCCATGGCAGGCCTTTCAACACAACATGTTTGCCAGCTTTCAGCTGAGGAGCTTCATGCTCTTCTCTCCAGTGGTGAAGAGCTGGTGCTGATAGATGTAAGGTCGGAAGCAGAACACCGGGACGGGCATATACAGAACTCTATCAATATTCCCTGTTCCTGAACTGCGGAATTCCCACAAGGACCTTGATCCCGATACAAAGACAGTTGTTATCTGTGGAAGTGGTCAGCGTTCAAGTATGGCTGCCAGTATCTTACAACAGAATGGATTCAGCGATGTCTACAATGTAGCCGGTGGAATGACCGGTTATAATGCTGCAGGCTATGGTCCTCAATGCATTATGTGTTCTCTCCCCTGGACCGGTTCAAGTGAAACAAATAAAAAGAAATAAAGTAGAATTAAGTAAAATAAAAGGAAATAAAAGCTCACAATTGATGCTTTGTCATTCCAAGGCCGTGTTCCTTTTCAAGATTTATGGTCTTTGGTTTGTAGAGCTTTCCTGCTTTCCACGAAGTGATGGCCTCTTTCACAGTCTCATCAGCACCCACGAATATCTCTATTCCGTTCTTGTCAAGAAGGTCAACGATCTTCTGTCCCACACCTGAACAGAGGACAATATCCACTCCTGCATTTTTTAGCAGTTCGGGAGGTATGCCTTTTCCACCCATATGCACACTTGTATTCTTGATTATCTTGACAGTTTCGGTCTCTGTGTCATATATGGTATATGTAGGAGCTTTTCCGAAATGAAGTTCAACGTAGTCCTCTAATCCCCCGGTCTCTGAAGATGGTATGGCAACTTTCATATTTTCAACTCTTCATATCAATATGGAAAACCTAAATGATATACCTCACTACTGCTCTGCTTATTCAGGATATGGGCATCATTCAGATGGTTATACGATAGCCCGCTTCAATATGAACAAAACTTTTCTTATACTTCTCTTTAATGGCATCAATGTTCGATGTACAGTGTCCTGCACCTATGAGTTCGAGATCCTGCATCGCTTCAATATCCTGGCAGTCGTGTAATCCTCCGATGATGCCACGAACATTTCCAATTGAAGATGCAACCTCTATTATCGCTGATAAGCCGGGATGTGCACAGCCGCTTATGATATAGACGCCTTTGTCAGTATCCAGCAATAGTGCCTGTTCCTTGATACTGTCTCCCAGTTCTCCGGTGGAATATACTCCTTCTGCGATCTTGCACATCCCGTTTATCTCATTGAGTTTTGCACGCTTTTGTATCTCGTTCTTGAGCTTTTTAGAGAACGATGCTAATGCGTATACCTTTATTTCCGGATTCGCATTCAGAACGGTTGGTAATCCTCCGATATGGTCCCAGTGCTGGTGAGATAATAGCAGAATATCATATTCTCTTATATCAATTCCAAGAGCTGCCATGTTCTCTAACAAAAGCCCGCCATCCCAGCCGGTATCGAACAAGATCTTCTGTTCATCGGTCTCGATGGAACAGGAAAATCCCCATCCTTTTCCCAATCCTCTTCCGGCATTGTTGTCATAGACAACGGTGATCTCCATTATTGCTTCCCCATTTCAAATACGTTCTTCATATAATATTTTGAATAAAGGGCTCCTGCGGGGTTGTGTGCAAGTACCCTGTCCTTAACGATGAATGTTGTAACAGGTGCTTCACTGTACTTGTTGAAAAGTATGTCGTGACCAAGACACAGGCCAATTATGATGTTCAGTTGTGTCCCTGCACGGTTCAGCACATTTGCCTGGGCGATAGGGTTGCAGGCTATCTCTATACTTTCTTCCCGTATCTTATCCAGTCCGTAGGTATCTTTCTCCACGCCACATACCTTGCAACAAACAGATTCCACTTTAAGGTGTTTCTCCATTATCTCACAGAATGACTTCGCTTCCTTTTCAAGCCCTATGCAAAAAGCAACTCCGATCCTTTCATATCCAAGTTCTTTTGTAAAAAGGAGGATCTCTTCAAGCCTTGTTTTCTGCATGTAGTATTTTGCTTCTATTCCTGAAGCAACTTTCATGATCTCAAGGTCCTCGCTTTCATAATCTGCAACAATATCCTTGGGGGCACAATTCTTCCCCTGGTAACAATCCTTACTGTCACAATCAGCACATCTCATATTATCATCTCGTTTAAAGCAGTGAGGTTCCTTTACTGTTTCTCAAGCTCTGAAACAACACGTTCCCATAATGCTTTGATCCCTTCCGAAAGAACATTCTGACTGTATTCAATAATAGTTGTTTCTTCCATCATAGCCAGATTAGTTGATGTGTCGTAAGGAAGTTTCCCCACAACCTCTATATTTCTTTCATGACAGAACGCTTCTATCGTCCTTGAATTATTCTCATTGATGTCGTATTTGTTGATGCATACAATGGCTGGTATCTCAAAATGTTCCGTAACCTGCAAGACCCTTTCCAGATCATGCATTCCTGATAAGCTTGGTTCGGTCACTATCAATGCCAAATGCGCTCCTGTTATCGTTGCAAGTACCGGACATCCTGTACCCGGCGGGCCGTCAGTTATTATAAGGTCGTTCTCATTTTCAAGTGCAATTGAACGTGAACGTTCTTTAACAGCACTCACAAGTTTCCCGCTTGCTTCTTCTCCTATTCCTAATTCTGCATGCACCATTGTTCCATGGTTCGTTGCAGATCTAAAAACATTGCCGGATATTTTTGTCACCATCTTTATGGCATCGCTTTCACAAACATATTCACAGACCCCACAACCCTCACACTTGTGTTGATTTACGATCAGGTTTTCATCTATCGCATCAAAGTTGCAGGAATTTTGACAATTATAGCACTCGTTACATCTTTCAAGGTCTATTTTTGCTTTATCCATGCCATAGAATGCGTGTGTTTCCATGATCTTTGGTCTTAGGAGGAGGTGAAGGTTCGGTGCATCGACATCACAGTCAGCTATCACTGCATTTTTTGCCATTGCTGCAAATGAGGCTGTGATGGTGGTCTTGCCGGTTCCGCCTTTTCCACTGATAACTACGAGTTCCTTCATGCCAGTTCCTTTCCATTGACTATGTTCTTGAATAAAGCTGAGAATCTCTCTTTCCATTCAGGCATTTCCTCGACAAAAGGTATGCCTTGTGAATATAGTTCAGCTATCCTTTTATTGAGGGGTATTTTCATCAGCACATCGATATTTTCTTTGTCGCAATATTCCTCTATGATGGAATTCCCCTCCTCACTTCGGTTTATGATCACTCCGAAAGGTATGTTCATTATCTTCACCATTTCCACTGCAAGACTCAGGTCATGCAATCCAAATGGGGTGGGCTCTGTTACGAGGATGCAGTGGTCTGTGTCTTCCAATGTGGTCATAACAGGGCATCCTGTTCCCGGTGGGGAATCGATTATCGTGGAAATATTTGGTTCGATCCATCTTTTGAGCTCTTTTATTACCGGGGATGCCATGCTTTCCCCTATATTGAGCACCCCTTCATAGAGTCTGGGATGGTCTTCCATATCGGCAGATCTGCTGACAATGCCTGTGCATTTTTCCTTTCCTGATATGGCATGTTCAGGACATACCAGTATGCATCCTCCACAGCTGTGACAAAGTGTCGGGAATAGGATAACTTTTTCCGGAAGGGTCGCTATCGCATTGAAACGGCACATTTGAGAACATTTCCCGCAATATGTGCAAAGTTCTTCATCAATATTTGGAACAGTTACTTTAGAGCTACCTATGGGCTCAAGTTCTTTATTCAGAAAAAGATTGCAATTTGGCTCTTCCACATCGCAGTCTATAAGATGTGAATTGGGTATTGAAAGGGCAAGGTTTACGGCAACGGTGGTTTTACCGGTGCCGCCTTTTCCACTTGCGATAGCTATTTTCATATTTCGATTTTAATGTTGGTGATCGTCTTCATCATGTCCATGACCCTGACAGACATTTTCGCTGGTCGGGCTGACAAGATTTCCTTCTTTCCAGTCATTGATAGCTGTCTCCACAGTTCCCTGTGCACCGACAAAAACATCTATTCCACATTCGCAGAACATGTTTACTGCCTTTTGGCCAAGACCGCCGCAAAGCATTATGTTAACACCGGCTTTTGAGAGAAGTTCCGGTGGTAATCCGACACCGCCATTATGCTCGCTTGTGTTCTCTACTATTTCTACAGAGTTATTTTCGATATCCATCACAGTATATGTCGGAACCATTCCGAAGTGCTGTCCTACGATGTCATCTAATCCGCCATTATTTGCTGAAGGTACACATACTTTCATTTTATTGCCTCTTATTTCATTTTGGTCCGGAAAGTTCCGGGTTTGATCCTGAGTTTATTTTGTGTTGAGTGGAAGTGGTAGCAGCTCCGATAAGGTCCAGTTGTCCTTTTCTATATTGTGAAACCGTGTCCTCAACTGTACCTTCGATGCCTGTATATACTTTGATCCCAGCTGCATCTAGCACTGAGAAGGCATTTGGTCCCATATTTCCTGTGAGAAGGGCATCAACGTTAAGGGCGGTCAATGCTTGTGCAGCCTTTATGCCTGCACCTCCGTCTGCTAAAGGTCCCGGGTTCTCAAGAGCTTCAAAGGACATGGAGTCATAATCTACAATGACAAAGTAAGGGCATCTGCCAAAACGAGGGTCACACTGGCTGAAAAGGTCAGTTCCTGTGGAAGTTATGCATATTTTCATTATTTCTCACCACTTTGATCTTAATGTATTATGCACATAAGTGAGAAATTACTTAAACTTATTGGATAACTATTATATACTTCCTCTCGATATGGCGAAACCCCCCTTGTTTTATCAAATGGCGGATATTACTTATACGGATAAAGTATGATTACTTCTCATGTTATCCTTCTCTGAAGCTATCATTCTTGGCATTGTACAGGGTCTGGCAGAGTGGCTCCCAATAAGCAGTGAAGGTATGACCTCGCTTGTTATGGTCACTTTCTTTGACCGTTCCCTTTCTGAAGCCATTCCTATCTCTATCTGGCTTCATCTGGGAACATTGCTTGCAGCTACTGTTTATTTCAGAGATGATGTGAAAAAGCTCCTTTCCGGGATACCTGATTATGTTCGTAGCGTTTCTAAAAAAGAGCCTCATGACCCGATCATCAGTTTTCTCCTTATCTCGACGGCACTTACAGGGATCGTGGGTCTTCCTCTGTTATTGTTCGTCACTGATAATGTTGAGATATCGGGTGGTTCTGCAACAGCTGTGATAGGTATAATGTTGATATTTACGGGTCTTCTACAGAGGACGATCTCAAAGGACGTATCTCTTTCCAGAGTTCCCGGAATGTCAGATTCTTTGGTCTCGGGGGTTGCACAGGGATTTGCAGCAATCCCTGGAATTAGCAGATCCGGTATCACGATGTCCGCACTACTGCTGCGTAAATTCGATGCAGCAGATGCCATAAGGTTGAGTTTTCTTATGAGCATCCCTGCTGTGTTGGTAGCAGAGATTGGAATTGGGCTGATGGATATGGTCGAGTTAGATGTCTACTCTTTTGTAGCTCTGTTCTTCGCTTTTGTTTTCGGTCTGGTCACCATCGACCTTTTCCTGAAAGTTGCAAAGAAGGTAGATTTCTCTTATTTTTGCATCGGGCTTGGTATTCTGAGCGTTCTGGCCATGTTCCTTTAATGTCAGTCTTCCAAACGCAAAGCTCAGTGTATAACAATTTTTGAGAATCTAAAAAAAGAAAGAAAAGAAAAAGAATTGGACTTAGTAAGCCCATTTTTCTTCTTTTTAATATTTGATCGGATTAGTATTTGTAGCTCTTTGCTACTTCGACCATTGCACGAAGGTGTGCGGTTGGGGTCTGGCTTACAATGCCGCATCCAGGTGCGAGAAGTCCCTTGCCGTCGAGTTCCTTGAGTACTTTCTCGGACTCTGCTGTGACTGCTTCAACAGATGTGTTCCAGAGACAGTTGACTGGGTCAAGGTTACCGACGATGAGTGCTTTCTCTACCTTTGATACAGCGGTTGCTGCATTTACGTTCTGGTCAACACTGATCGCGTCTATGCCTGCGAGCTCCATGATAGCAAGACCTTCGGTTGTGTCACCACAGACGTGGAGAACTACAGGAACATTGCGTGCGTGCATTGCTTCAACGAGCTTTGCGTGGAATGGTACAACGAATTTCTTGTAGAATTCTCCGCCAATGAGTGAGTAGCTTGCTGTTGGGTCGATGATGGACATGGTGTCTGCACCGTTGTCGACCTGTGCGTTTGCGTATGCGATTGCGAATTCGGTTGTGAACTCCATGATCGCAAGACCGTACTCTTCCTTTGTCATGATGTCCATGAACCAGGAGTCGCCGGTGAGGTGCTGTGCAAGGGAGAAAGGACCGATCATACTGCCGATGATTGGAAGCTCTGCTCCATACTCATCTGCTACGATCTTGATTGCTTCGAGGATCGTTGAGGTTCTCTTTGATGAGTCCTTGATGTCATAGCCTTCGAATGGCTTGAGGTCGTCAAGGCTGTTTACAACGTGGTTGATAACGGATGGCTGCTGTACTTTTGTACCGTCCTTGATGCCACAGCCGAAGAACTCAGCTTCTGCGGTGATGTCGAAAGGAACACGGATCGCTTCGAATCCGATCTCTGTGTGTGCTGCTGCTGCAAGACCTGCAAGCATCTTTGCATCGTAGTTTGCTTCTGGCCAGAAGATGCCACATGCTTCCATCAGGTCTACGGTACCGGTCTGTGTAACACAGATAGCTGGCATCCTGTCAACTTTCTCGGTCTGGTTAAGTACAGCTGCTAATCTTGTCTTTGGTGTGTATTCAGTCATTTAAATATTCTCCTATAGATCAATCCTTTATAATCACAAAAAGGTAATTACGCTATGTACTTAGCATATATATACCTTTTTATTTGGAAAAAACGCTTGCAATAGTCGCATTAGACAAGTTTTGTGGTTTTGTCATGTCAATGTTTCTTTGAATTTTTTGCAAGCTTTCTTCCTGTTTGTGAACGTGAAATATTCTTCTCTTTTTCAGAACACTGAATAGAGCATTGCTGCGGCACCTATGACCAGTGGTTCCATGACCAGGTCGATATCACCGTTCTCAGCGAGTTCGGGTGGAAGCGCGCAGGGTATTCCCGGAGTCGATACAAGGCATCTTTCTGCGATCATTCCTTCTGATATCGTATTGGCGTTAGGGGTGGCCTCAAAGACCATGGAGAACTTCTTAGGGTCTGCACTATCATAAGCGTTAACTCCAAGCTCTTCAATTGCCTTTTCCATGAATTCGGTGTTCGGGTCATAAGCATACACATTGAACCCTTTTTTCACCAGATGTTCGGTACCGGCATACCCTACACGACCAAGACCGATTACCAGCACATCCTTTGATTCTGTGTGTATGAACCTTGAGGCTATCTCGGAATAGATCACACCTGTGCATATATGGTTGGCCGCTACCTTTCTGCTTTTCAGGTTGTGGGCGATGAACATGTGGTCATCCGCCATTAGAAGTATGTCCGCACCATCGGAAACTGCCTGATGATACCCGGTTATGTCGGGATGTTCTGTAATATAGCCTTCAAGTCCGAAATATTCGGTTATTGCGAGCAACGATGAAGAAAAATTGCCTATTATCCCATTGCCTGCTGTTATGGGCACGATTGCAACCTTTTGCGAGGCTGGGTGTGTGCCATAGACATCTTCACAGATATCCGTGATGCCCTTTCCGGTAGATGCCTTGATCGTTTCATTGCTCTGTCTAAGTTTGTTCAAAAGATCTTCCAGATCCTCAGGTGTTAATAATGCCATAAAGCTCACCACTCCCCATTAAAATAATCCTCGATCCGCATATACCATGTCACCCACGTAATTGTCACCATTTGTATTGATCGCCTGTATGTGATCCCCATATATTTCAGTCACCAGTTTTTCAGTAGCAGGGGTTGAGGGAGAGACCGCTACAAATATGCGATCAATGTAAGAGGACCTCTCAAGCGAGTCGATCACATAACTTATGAGAGGCTTACCGAGAAGCTCGACACATGGTTTTTCACCCATACCGAGCCGAAGTCCCTGCCCACCGGCCATTATAACGGCGTCCAAAAGAGACCTCCATAACCATTATTGACCGCAGTGATAGCAACCGTAAGCACCATCAATACGACGACCCTTGCAATTTCATTCGAAGTACCGATACAATCCCCGTTTACACCTTTGAAATGGCGTTTGGATATGTTCAGTATTACAAAAGCTGTAACGATCGCAGAGATATAACCTATGATCCCAAGAGTTCCAAGGGCCAGCACACATGCCAATGCGCCAAGAACGAAGGATACAGCATATCTTGGAAATGTAGTATTATTGATTATCATGGAACCAAAGCCTTCATGGATAGGCTTGCCAAATGCAGCCACTGTCAACATAGCCTGTTTTGCACCTATCTCAGCTATAAGGAGAGAGATGGCAAGCATAAGTGCAGCATTGTCCGAAAAGAACAAGACCTCTGCCTGCAGGGAAGATATCGATGCATACAAGGCGATCAATGCTAAAACCGTATAACTGACTCCCCCGATACCGAGAGACAGATCTTTAAGGGCATTGACTTTCTTTTCCAAAGAACCGTGTGCTGTTGCACCATCGCCGAAATCACCCAGACCATCAAGGTGGTTCAATCCTGTAATATAATAGATGAAAACCATTATCATTACAGCGCTTATGGTCGAAGGGAGGAAAGATTCGGTCAAATATGCAAAAATACCTATCATGGCCCCAAGGACAATGCCTGCAAAGGTCTGGAGATAACTGCGCTTTACAAGTTCATCAAGCCCTTCCATGGACATCCCCACAGGTATTGTGGAAAGAAAACCAAAGCTTGTCCTGAGGGCAAGTAAAAATCCGCTCATCCTGCTATCACACCACTATTCTCGAGATTTTTCTTTGGCTTCCTTTGATTTTCAGCCGCATCTGCCATGCCTCTTGTGTACATGCTGGCAGAAACACCACCAATAAGACCTCCAATGATATCATCCATGAAAGGTCCCAGTTTTGAAAGAATGCCTGGTTTTTGTTTGTCGAACCTCACGAACTCGAAAATGCCCTTATCACCACTGATATATTTAGCAATGCTCATTCCCATGACCTCATCGGCAATGATGAAAGTCAGATCATTCTCATAAGAGCTTCTGCTGATATTCGGAAGGTTGCCTTTTTCACCCTCCCTCTCCAGCAGTATGCCGGAATATATCAGAAGGCAAAGATTAGCATCGGAGATAGCGATATCCAGTTCCCTCCTGAAGCGTTCCTCTGCGATCTCACGGGTCTCAAGCCCGGGATGAGGAGCATAAAGCTCAAGAGCAGTATCAACAAGCATATCCACGGTGATACCTTCTTCTTCCAGTATTTCGATGATATTATGATTAATATCGCCTTCCAATTCCTTTGGTTGGTCTTTTTTGAGATCCTGAGAGTCTATATCTGACAATTTCATAATTATCACTTACAAGGTTCGATTATAGATAGTTGATTAAATTCGATATTATATAGATTAAAGCTACAAATATTATTACAACAAGTATTGAAGACATACCGATAACTTCTGCTGCCTTTTTAATATCTTCTGCCTTTGGCAATGAGAGGCCCTTACCTATAACATAGGTATTGGGTTTCTCAAGCCGGACACCAAGAGCCCCTGCAATTGCAGCCATCGGATAACCGGAATTAGGAGAAGGTGTTGTCATACAGTCTGTTGATGCACACCTGTACGCGCCAATATGGTCCAGTCCTTTGCTCTTTAAAAGAACACTTGAAAGGAAAGAACCTGCCATGATGAACACCACACATATACGTGCAGGTATCCAGTTAAGCACATCATCGGTCTTTGCTGAGAAATAACCAATGTCCCTGTACTTCTCATTCATGTAGCCCACCATTGAATCAAGCGTACTTACAGCCTTGAAGATATAAGCACCTATAAGGCCGTAAGGGCCGAATATCACATAGTAGAACAACGGGCTCAATATCCCGTCAACGAAGTTCTCGGAGCAGGTCTCAATGACAGAAGAGGACACCTGGCCTTCAGTTAACTTTGAAGTATCCCTGCTCACATACATTGAGAGCTTTTCACGTGCAGATACAAGGTCACCTTTTTCCAGTTCCCCATAGACCTCCATTGCAGCTTCCAGTAATCTGCGAATGGCGAACGTGGATTTAAGGAAATAGGCCTCAATTAGAAGCACTACGAATTCCGGAATGAAAGATAGATTTGCGATAAGAAGCACAACATAAGCTATAGAAGCTGCAAATAAGATAACAATGAGAGCAAATACCACACCATATGCTTTTTTATGTGTGGCAGGGACCTTTTCCTTGAAGAATCCGATAAGGTTACCTATCCAGACCACCGGATGCAATGCTGTGGGTGGCTCACCTATCAAAAGATCAAAACCTGTTGCCAGAAGGAGCACGAATATCAAATGCCCCGCATCAGGCAGGAAAGGTTCGATCATAAACGAGGCTCCAGCACCTTATCCCACGCTTTTTTCAATTTACTACCCATATCCCCACCCTCTGAAAGCACATCGAGAAGCTCTTTTACAACATCCTTTTCATGAACAAGGACGCAATCCTCACAGCTCCAGACCTGACCACCACTGGAACGGTCGACCCACTTACCTCCCGTACGTTCATCCTCACACCTATAGAATGGACAGAAGCATAAAGTGCAGTCCTGGTCCTCACATCTGTGACATGGGTAATAGGGGCAATCAGTGTCCCCACCACAAGGAGAGGCATCCCCACTTTCAATCATTGAAACAAGATCAGCCTTTGCATCCTCTCTTGCTTTTTCAACAACTACATTTCCTATTGCCCGTGAAAGTATGTCAGTCTCCTCCTTGGGACGGACAGCGATCCTTATAAAATCCGTACCCATGGACGGGAAAGAACTACAATCCCTAATAAGCACCCCATGTGCAGCCAGACGCTGTGAGAGTTCAACAGAATCGAAAGAGGAAGCGCTGATATCAACAAGGATATAGTTCACAGTGCTTGGAAGCGGTTTGAACTTACGTATCATTGAGATGCGCTCAGTAAGATAATTACGGTCATTTTCAATGGCCTTGCGTGATGCCACAAGATACGGACTGTTGCAACCACCTTCCATGTTAAGCATTGCTATTCCGATCTCCTCAGGAATGGAACCCAGGTTCCACGAAAGTCTTGCGATGTTCAATGCATTTGCAATTGTTTTTGAGGCCACACCGAACCCAAGACGAACACCCGGAATAGCAAAATCTTTAGTAAGAGATCGAAGAATGAAAAGATGATCGTTATCTATCACAGTATCAGTGATCGTTTGTGAAGGATCGTCAGCAAGTTCGATGAAGGCTTCATCGACGAACAGGAGAGTGTTATTGCTGACACATTTTTTTGCCAGTGACAGGATATCCTCCCTTTTATGGAGCTTACCGGTAGGATTGTTCGGATTACATACGAAAAGGATCTTTGCACCCCCAAGCACATCGTCGGAGAGATCGAAGATATCATCCTGACCTATGTAACGAACATCAGCACCTGCTACGTTGCACTGTTGTTCATATTCCGCGAACGTAGGGTGAGGTATCAGTACAATATCGCCCTGATCCACTATCGCCTCTGCCACAAGCCTGATGATCTCACAGGAACCATTACCAGGAACTATGTTTTCCACAGACAGCCCGTTGTCCAGAAAACGAGCAGCAGCCTTTCTAAATTCAAGATAACGGTTATCAGGATATTGCCCAAATCGCTCCATGGCATGCTCTAGCAAGCTGTCAAGGTCAAGCCCGCCTAAAGGATGGTCGAAGGGACTTCCGAGGGGGTTAAGGCTGGCGCTCAGTTCCAGCATCTCCGATGCCGGGATGCCATACTTGTCAGCCATTTCACGAATAAGCCCACCATGTGAGGGACAGGCCAATTCTATAATGTTTTCTTTTAGAGGGAGTTGTTTTTCTTGTGACACGCTGATCGAATAATGTAAAGAACCGAAAATATATTAAGTTATTCAATTTAGCTTTCTTTAAGCGAACCTACAATTGACTAAAAACCAATGCTGCGAACATAAAATAAGAAC
>Ga0255368_10079_pt1 | contig 21677 bp, 23 predicted proteins | sample ANMaggSeSYBR01E6_FD_182094 | JGI IMG/M metagenome (GOLD analysis project Ga0255368, IMG submission 182094) | Sediment cell enrichment communities from methane seep in Santa Monica Basin, California, United Staets - ANME aggregate JGI... | ecosystem: Environmental > Aquatic > Marine > Cold seeps >...
ACCCATTAATTCAAAATCAATACAAACTTCACTTACAATCATATGTTTCAAGTCAATCAGGAACTCTTAATACAAGGACATTTGCAGCAATGTATTTGAATATTAGCGATAGAAATAGCTATGAAAAATACTTACATGAAAAGGATGTTCCAATTCAAATTTTGAAAGATGTAAGTTATATTGAAGCGGACATCAAAAAGCATTTATATGAATTTGAAAATGGTATTCGAATTATTGGCACAAATAATGACTTTGAAGAAAATGTTAAATTAGAGCCTCTTGAGAATGGAGATACTAGAGCAACTGTAGAATCTCGTCTAGAAAACATATAAGGATAGTATTTCATGTCATTAAGTAAAGAAGACGTCATCTTACATTGGAAACATGATAAAAATAATCATCAAATGCTGACTAAGATGATTAGTGAGATATTAGAATCCAACGTTCGCAAGAAAGGATTGAATGCAAGAATACTTTCTAGAACAAAGGATGATGCTAGCTTAATGAAAAAATTATATAAAAAAGGCTTTGATTGCTACCCTTCACTGACCGATAAATCTGCTGCAAGAGTTATCTGCAAGTTTAAACAAGATTTGCAAATGATTCAAGAAATAATAATGGAAGTATTTGAAGTAATCAATGAAGACAATAAAATCCATCATTTGGATTTTAAAGAACAAGGTTACAAATCCATACATTTTGATGTGGTATTAAAAGCCAATTCAGTTAAACCCGAAGTCTACAAATTATTAGAAAATCATGTTGCTGAAATTCAAGTTAGAACAAACTGTGAAGATACTTGGGCAGAAATCTATCACGACATTGGATATAAAGCGACCTCAGACATGAGTTCTGAAATAAAGAGGGAATTTTACTGTCTTGCAGGACTTTTAGAAGTTGCCGATAATTGTTTTTCAACTTTAAATGAAAAAATAATGGAGCTTGGAATTTTAAATGAAGAATTCATACTAAATGACTTAAAGAAACCATTTATTCAAAAAATAAATGCAAATTATGACTATGATTTTTCCTATCAAAATATTCAAGTGTTGTTACCTGTACTTGAATCGGCTAATATTCATTCAACAGAAGATTTTATTGCAAAAATGACCGATTTCTTATCCAGTAATATGGACAAGATTGATTATATTCTAACTGAAAGAAAAAATGAATCTGCTGAAATACCTTACCTCAGTCAACCTGAAATATTTTTGATATTTTTTTTGATTGAAAATGAGATGTATGCTTTGAAAGAAACATGGGAAAATTCACTTTGTCTTGAGGATTTATCTAAACTATGTACTTATTGGGGTGTTTCTTTACAAGATTATGACATTGAATGATAATAGTCATATTTTTGATTAATGTACTGAGTATTAGTTAATGATTCATATATGTATTAATTATAATCAGTGATGTTTCATGATACGTCGGTGAGTGGTTGTAAGGTAATCTAACAGGAACTTCAATCGCTTCATATAGAGGTGCAATTTTGATTCATTAAGGGCTTGTTACCAAAAAAAGGTCAATAATAGAATTTAAAAAGATATATGCTACTGAAATATCTAAATAATCACATCTCGAATGGTGATAGCACTTTCATTTTCACTAAGCTCTGAAAAAGACCTCGCTTTCACTTGGAAAATCAGTGTAATTGGATGGGACGGATGATTAAAGTTGTTCCATCCATGAATGTATTGTAATCTTCTTAGCGACTAAAATATTACTTATGGGCATTGTCAACTACAATCTTGATTTTGGGTGTATTCCTGAGAGATGCTGTGGTGTTTGGAATATCAGATTGCTTCAGCACGACTTTGTTGATTGATGCATATTTCTTTGAAATAATTCGGATTCCACGATTTTTCTTTAGATAGAAGTGAGCTTCTTTAATTTCCTCAGCTGTGGCTTTCCTGTAAAGACCTTCTTTCAGTAAAGTTGAAGATATATTCCTTGCAAAAATTCCAATCTTTTCTTTAGAATCAATATTTAGCTTCTCCTTCAATGAACCAAATTTATCCTTGTTAGCAGTTCTTACCAGTACATCATATGGAATAAGTTCATTTTCAAAGAAGCTTGATGTGAGCATTTTACCTTCACAGCTGCAAAGGAAATTGTATCTTTTGTTTTTTGATGCGGATGCCATTTTATTCTCAGGCGGTTGTTGGACTTGTGGTGCTCGTTGACTCATCCGAAGTTGCAGATTAAAATTATCGGTTTCAAGTTGTTTCAGTTTATCCTGCAATTCAAAATACTTATCTTCATAATCAATATCATCTTCTTCTTCTGTAGATTGGTCGTTATCGCTTTCGTCACCAATATCTTGTAAATTTGAATTTAAATCTATGTATTCCTTGACTGTATTAAATACAGTTTTAACCTGAACACCGTCCATATTGCCGAAATAATGATTTAATTTTTCAGGGTCATTGAGTATTTCGAAAAGAAACATCTCCCTGTCCTTAGCTTGTCTGTTTCTATACTTTTCACGGAAATGAAATGGATTTTGTGCATGAATACGACCAGTGTCGGTCAATCGTATCTTATTTTCAATTCTCTCAATATATCGGTATTTCGAACTGCAATACCTGCTAAGGAGTACACGGAAGGAATTGTAATTATCATATGGGATGGAATCGAAAAGCTCTCTACTTTTCATTGGTGGTTTATCTAATAATCCTCGAAGGATTGTTGCTTTGACAAGACAATCCTTACCTTTTGCAGTTGGTTCGGCATTGGTGACTATCCTTGTTGTTTTATTTACGTTGTTACTGTTGTATCCTATCATAATTTTTAATTTTCTCCTTGATTTTTACGGTTGAACTTTATTTTTATTCATATGATAACATATAATTGTTAACAACTATATAAAAATGATTGATACGCTGTAAAATTGGAAATTATAATGGCTATAATTTATGAATTTAAATCACTGAAATTTGTGAAAATGGATAGCATAAGCTATGGATTGATATTGCTAGATTCATTATAACGACAGATGGATTTTGCTTTGTGCTAAATCCCTACTGGTCATCGGTCAGAATCATCTGAGAGCCACAATCATCAATGTCTTGGCAATAAATGATAGGGAGTCAGGCATTGACGTGGATTAGGAATAAGATTGCTCATAAACGCTTAAAAACGGGTTTAATCGAAGTGTTGTGGCATTAATTGATTTTTAAATTGAAAAATGGATTTAGAAAAAAAAGGAGAAAAAAATGGCAAGATATAATCTGATTTAACATTATATAAATGATTCTGGTTGAGTGTAAATTTTTTATATTGAGTTGAATTTAATCTGACCAACAATTATTTGCCATAAAGCCTTCAGAAAAGAAAATGAGGCTATCATGAGATATATTGAAAAGGCTAGGCATAAAGATAAGAATCAACCTCTACAGATGATTAAAACTCCAATAGCGGATGCTATCTTTCTTAAAGGTATATCAGCAATGAAATACCTTCATTCCCAGAAACATGTAGGAGTAATAATAGTCATTCAATTTGCATCAAAGAGATAAAATCAATCTATTATCTTGCAAACTGACCATAAAACTTAAGGCATTTTCAAATATATTAAAATAAATGGGCAAAGAAATATATTTGAATACTGAAAGAAAATGCTATTTTTGTGGACGAACTGACGAAATCGAAAAGGAAATGCGACGAGCATTTAAAGAGTTCACTGATATCAATGAATCTATTGTTGTGAAGGAGTTCAGATTAAGGGAATATAAAGTTCAATTGAACAGTTTTATAAAAAGGTTTGAAGAAAGTAAATTATCAGATTTAGATTTCGATTGCTTACATGGTAATTATATAACTGTTTTTGCATGTCCAATATGTTTAGCTGTTGTTCGGAAAGTTGGTGACTCTCAGGGAACAGTTGTTTGAGCAATCAGGATTCTACACTTCAGAAAATGCAAAGAATAACGTTCCATTTTAGGTGAAATTATGACATCAGTATGGATAAAAACAGATTCTGAGAATTATGACATAGAACCTGAGTATGTAGACGCAGAAAAATTTGAATCTTGTTTGGTCTACTATAGCTCTGAACCTCTCGTTAAGGTAACGACTATCGATGAGGGTTATTCCATCTATAAACTAGATGATGATAATAAATATAACGTAGGAGAGTAAATTGTGACAGAATCCATCTATGAGAAATATTTGATTAATGGAGAAAAAGTAGCTAACGTTCACACAGTATGTGACAATAAAATTCATCTTGCGATTACAAACAAACGGTTGATTGTAGTTGATGGTGGGGAAACCAATTTTTATGATATAAAGTTTGGGAGTATCGTTTCTGTTGGTTTAGAATATGAGTCCGATAAAAGCTACCTATATATTTTCTTAATAACAGTCGGTGCTGCTATTTTTTCTCGTCAAAATATTTTTGCTATTGCTAATGAAGAAATCCTCAACATTTCAATGGCTGCTTTTGCTGTTGTTGCTCTATTTTCCCTTGTAGGATACCTATTATCAAGGAAATCTAAATTATTCATTACAACTAAAGATAGCGAAAAGCATGAATATATTCTAAAAGGTGCAGATGCCAAAGATAAAGCTGTTAATATATGTTTGGATATTCGAAATGCTGATGAGAGGTATTATAACCTTAGCGAATAACGCTTAGAATTTCTACAGAGCCAAAATATGAAGTAAATAATTTATTTTATATTTAAAATATTATAGTTTTCTGTATAAAAATAGGTGAAAATGTAGCCCAACCTAAAAAACTCAAAAACAATAATTTTGGGTCAAAAATGGGTCAAAAAGTAGAAAAACAGCCAAAAATACATCAAAATCATGCCGCCCGATAGCGTACTCAAAGTTTTCCGAAAAGTTTGAGTTCCTAATGTTTTTTACAATGATTTAAACCGTATCAGTTGGCACTGTTAAAACAATCCAACATGCGTCATTTGTTTACAGAGTGAGCCAAAAAACAGTCATTATCGCCATCGTGCGAGCTGACCATTTTATTTTTTAAAAAGGGGTCACGCCTACTGCTATCGAAAAAGCCGAGTTTTTCACTATTTTTTTACGAAAAAAGCAGCATCAGTCGGCTTGGTGCGTTGCATATAATATATACTATATAGTAAAGGTCATTTTGAGAGATAAAAAAGAAGTTCAGAAAAAATCCAAAAAAAAAGAATTAACTGAAAACTTGGTTGCTCTCATCAATCAACCTTTGTGGACAATTCCACCCATACCAAATAATTGTTGTCTGTTTATTGAAAGGTCTGCATCTGCATATAAGATTGTAAACATCCATCTGCCAAATATTCAAATACAATTCTCTCAATATATCATCTGTTGGCAACATAGTTCTATTCTCATTATCTTTCACAAATTCCATGTTATTCCACGGAAATGTCTTGGCATATTCTGGATATTTCTTTTTGCACTCATCTTTATACCAATCGACAGGTGGCATGTACGTTCCAATATTAACCATCAGGTCATTTTCTTCGTACTTATTAACACCAGCACTACTTCCCATATAGATTGCATCACAGCCAAATATGGAAGGTTTAATCTCTTTCTTGACATTCCTCAACGCATCAGCATGAGTACAGACCATTGCCTTCGCATTATTCCTACTCTTATTGTTCTTAATCAAATTTTTGAAATGACTTCTATTGTTGTACATAGATTTGTCAATATTAGTTTTGCCGAACATTTCAGAAATCTTTGGCATCATCAATGTTGGTTTAAACTCTTTACATTTCATCTCAACAGTTGTGCATTTAACATTATAATCAGTAAACAATTTCTTGAACTCCAACAAGTCATGTATCCAATATTCCTGCTTGCTCTCAAATGTTGTATCTGCACAATGAATCTTCTTATCACCAATACAATGATAGTGTTGCCACATAAGTATCTCATTAAACAGAAATACACTATGGTAATCATTGGACTTAATTTGTTGATGTGAATAAACATTACACATGACTGATAACATTCTAATAAGCTCATCATCTTCAATCTCATTGATGAAGAATGAACTAAGACCCATCTTGTTAATATCATATCCATATTCTTTCATGAACTCCAACAAATCTTCGATAACTTCAACACGATATTGAAGAAGTTTACCAATATCATCATTATTATCTTCAACTGCTTCCTTCACGTCTTCTTTATTATCTTCATCTTCCAATCCAATATACGTTTCAATCTGTTTCTTCAAGTCAGTAATCTTATTCTTTATTGCAACAACATCTGACAACGTTTTCTCAACCTTATTATCAAATTGAAATTTAATATCCTTCTCATCAAATCTTCTTTGATGCAATGTAAATTCGCAAATCATTCTAATTTCTTTAAAGTTAATCTTCAAATATTTACTTGACCGATTCTTGAAGGACACATGACAGTATTTTTCAAGTACCAAATTATTATAACTTGATACTGCACCTTCCATTTCATATTCTTCTTTAATGAGATACATAACATCAAGATTTTTGACTGCACGTACATAATCGAGAACCTTCTTCTTTGTTATCTGTTCTTCCATAGCAACAAGATTCAACTTGGTCATTATGTCCTTAACATCAAACTTCAAATCTATAACGCCAATCTCGCCACAGTTCTCATCAATAATGATTTCACCATTAAATTCGTCAATATCAACTACACCCTGCATTGCGGCTGGTATTACACATGAACTTTTGATTTCACCTTGTCTATTCCTCAACTGCTTCCAGATAGGCTTATAGTCGCATGATTCACCATCACAGAACCCACCTGCAACCATCTCCATACACTTCACATAGGTTGGTGCATTATCGAGCATAAGCAACTCTTTCATTCCAGCAACCCTTTTACCCTTCTTAGCTAAAGATTGCATCTGATGAATCATACACCCCCTCTTGTGACCCATCAACTTAACGGATTCAATATCATTCTTATTATAGAACTCAATATATTCATCTGCCAAATTATGTTGTGGAACAATAGTTAAATTATATCTATCCTGTTTACTTGCTTCAAGAGAACGTTGTTTCAATTCCCAACTCTTTCCTGAACCTGCCTGACCAATAAGAATAATATACTCCTTCAAATTCCTTATCTTTACAATTTGATTTACTTCGTCTGAATAGAAAGTGTTATATACTTTGTTATCGGTCCCACTATTGTTATCGTTTTCATTTTGTGACATTGTGGTAGGTGTCACATCTTTTTCATCATTTTTCATTTATACACTCTCATTTATTTTTCATTTATAAACCCGCAATAATTTACGCAGTTAATGAATCATTGTTCCTCGTATCAAATTCGAATAAATCATCTTTTATGATTTCGTATTCATCAAACCAAACTTTATACACGTATTTATCACCAATTTTTAAATCGATTGTTTCATACGCTTTTATTTCTCCGCTGAAATATTTATCCATTAATTCTTGTGTCATTTCATCAGAATTATCTTCCATAGCTTTGCAAACGTATGCTTCATATTCTTTGTAACAGTGTGGCTGTAATGTTCCCTTAAATTCTTGATTCATATCTTAATACCTCGTGTTTTTCCAATTTTCAATTTCTGTCATTTCCAAGCACCTTTCAATAAATCAATCAAAGAAACTATCTCCAATGTCTTCTGCTATTGATTCATAAATTTCAGCAGCTGCATCTTCATCGAGAGTTCCATTTCGGCATAGAAAATCTACATACTTTGCGTAGAAAACTTTTAAGACTTTTTCATTAAATCTGCTATCCATTTTTAATCACCTTTTTCCCATTTTTCGATTTGTTCACACATTAATTTTTCAAATATACGGCTTCTTGTTATCATTTTTTCATCTAACAGACCATCAAATTTTTTTAAGTTTTTTTTATCGACACTTATTGATATTATTTTTATTTTTTTCATAATTTCACCTTTCAACATATAATATTATTACTTAAATAATATATTTAATAAATATATTAACTTATATATAAACATTCGCATGCGAGTATGGCGACACATATTGAAAATGCTACTCAATGAAATTGGATAACAAGAGTCAGTTTAAACTTATAGTATAAGTCCAATAACGCTTTGTTATCCAAGTACCTAGACATCTCATTTGCGATTTATTTCACATGATTTCCACCTCGCTAAATTTTTATAGCGATTCCTCTCTTTGGGTAATATTTATCAAAACATTTCAAAAAATCCTATTTAATTGGCGTTCAGTTTATTCCATTTATTTTAATAACTTTTCAATACATATCTTCGTAGATTCCTTCAATCATTTCTTCAATTACTGCTTCATAAATTATTTCATACGAATCTTCATCCACAATTGTTTCATAGCCATCTTGGCATACAATAGGTTCAAAATTTGCGTAGAATATTTTTATAATTTTTTCATGCATTTTTTTATTCATTTGAATCCACCTTTTAAATCATTCTATAATTCCACAATTATTTTCATAATTGCATTACATAATAATTTCATAATTGCTTATATATGTACCGAACGCCCTTTCGACAATTGTCGAATAAAATCGATTTATAGAACATTACTGTAAAAAAATAATTTTATCAAAAAAAGTTTATTTTTTCAAACTTTTTGAACAAATCGTAAGTTTCAAGCACATATTTTGGGCAAAACACAAGTAAATCATTCAATTTTGAATTCGTCAATAAACGAATTCATCAAATATCTATCAACTACTTTTTTAATATGTAAACCCTTCAATTTGTAATCTTTTCTGGATTTCCCTCTTGAATCCAATATTTAATGCGGCACGTCCAGAGATAGTAATTTTGGTACATGTGTAAGCTTATACCTCTGCATGTACCTGCAAATAATTCATAACCTTATGGTATTCTTCTTTACCCCTCTGAACTTTGTTGAGATAATGTGCACTTCCAACCGTCACTGCTGCCCTTCCTTGAATAAAGTCAGCTATACTTTCAGTAACTCCTTCTTTAATCATTAAGTTGAGATGCCACTTGCGTATGGTCTTCGCAGAAACACGACCATTACGTATCTTTTCAGTAATGTTGTAATAACATCTTGGCTTACCAATCGATTTTAGCTCTGGAATAAATGAAGTTGGGAAATATACTTGGAATGTTTTCTTCGTACCTTCAGATAATGATGAAGTCGGATAATGTGCAACATCACCATCTATGATAATGTTGCGTTCATCGAAATTATCTAACATCTTATGAATATGTGTAGCCCTGTTTCCTGAATAAGCAAGCAGACTAAATACTGGTTTCAGCACTTCAGGACAAGCATTGTAAGCTTCTTTGATTTCTTCATCAGTGACATAGACCTCCACAACTCCAGATTTCCTGATTTTTATGAACCGCCTCCACCTGTCGATGTTATAGCCTACTACATCTTCGATTTCTTCATCTTCACAAAAATTAAATAAATTACGTAATCCACGTGATTCCTTGTCTTTCAACTTCAATTTTCGAAAGTCTTTTGGTTTATGCACCATATTGTTTTCAAAGAAATTAATCAGGCCACTCCGATAACCTTGCTTAGTTTTCTTAGATATATCTTTGAAATTTAACCATTCATCAAATGCGTCCTTAGAAGTTTTCCAGAAATCATTAAGGCATATATCCTGTACCACTTCAGCATTAATCTCTAATGTTTGACTTGGCATATTAAGAGAAGAAATTGTTGCATTTTCGGCATCAAGCAGCTTCACACGGCAGAGGTCGGGTGTTCGAATCTCCCCGGGCCCATCTGGTTTTTTTAGTTTTCTAATTGTAACTATGTTTTTTAATAGAATAAAACTAATAAATCAGTCTAATTTATGCAGACTTGCCGATTAATCGGAAGGCTTATGAATTAATAACTCATACTCAAAAAGATTCACTTATAATAAATTTGAAGGTATCATCATATCTAAAATATCAGAAGTAATTAAATTACAATGATTTACTAATTGAGTTAAACAAAAAATAAGAATAAAATGACCAAAAAATGGTGAAATCGATGATCTCGAACTACAATTATAAAACTAAGAATTATTTTGTTGCAACATTTGTCACAACCTATGCTCTCTGGTTTGCAGGCGCATATTTGAGTTTTCAGGATGGTAAAAACGGACTGTATATGTTACTTATGCTTCCTGGACTGATGGCACCTTTTCTTATATCCCTTGTTATGATCTATGGGTCTAAAAATTCAGATCTAAAAACAGATTTTATCAACAGGCTCACCAATCTCAGATTAATACAGCCAAAAATGTTACCGGTATTTTTACTTATAATGCCTCTCTCTGTTTTAGCATCCATTATCATTTCTCTTCCATTAGGAGGATCTATTTCGCAATTCCAATTTGCCGAAGGTTTCTCTTTTTCAACTGGATTTGTCCCTGTGTTGCTTCTTCTTCTTCTTGCAGCAGGCTTTGAAGAACTTGGATGGAGGGGGTATGCCTTTGACAGTTTGCAGAGCCAGCATACATACTTTAAAGCATCGATCATCTTCAGTATACTCTGGTCCTTCTGGCACTTTCCACTTATATTTGTCAATAACTCCTACCAGTATGAGATAATTCACCAAAATATCTGGTATGGTGTGAATTTTTTTGTCAGCATCATCCCCATGGGCATGATCATCAGCTGGATCTGCATAAAAAATAGAAGAAGTATTCCTGCTGCAATTGTCTTCCATTTTCTTGTCAATATCTCGCAGGAGATACTGAATATATCCCAGACAACAAAATGTATTGAGACTGTAGTTCTCATAATTGTCGCAGCAATCATTATCACATACGACAAAGAACTGTTCTTCTCAAAAAAGAACTTACATCAGAGATCAACTAATGACGAAAAAAGCCAGTGACCTCTATTCAAAATTTCTTTTGATATGGTTCGGACAATTCATATCAATTATCGGGACTGGTCTTACCATATTTAGCTTAGGTATTTACGTATATCAACAAACCAACACAGCCTCAAGCTTCGTATTCATACTCATGTGTGCATTTTTGCCACCAACCTTACTAAAACCCTATGGAGGCATATTAGCAGATCGTCAAGACAGACGTTTAATGATGGTCCTCGGCGACATGGGAGCAACAATTGGACTTCTCTTCATATTCTATATGATGATAACCGGCAATATCGAACTTTGGCACATATACATTGGAATTGCAATAAGCTCTGCGTTCTCAGCATTTCAGGAACCGGCATACAAAGCATTAATAACAGACCTAGTACCCGAACACCAATATGCCAAAGCAAGTGGGTTAATGCAACTTGCAAGTTCAGCTCAATACCTAATATCTCCATTCTTAGCCGGAATATTATTATCACTAATTGACATCGAATTTGTATTTCTCATCGATATTTCCACACTCATAATTGCCAGTTCCATTGTCATCTGGGTAAGGAATAAATTGGGAAAAGCAGCACAGAATAAACCAGACCATAACCTTGTTGCCGACCTTAAAGAAGGCATTCAGGAATTTTCAAGAAACAAAGGTGTAGTTACATTAGTTCTCACCACCACGATCGTACTGTTCTTTGTCGGATTACTTCAATCACTTTTTATTCCAATGATGATGAACCTAGCGACAGTGAAAACAGTAGGAATCACGCAATCACTCTGTGCATCAGGAATACTTGTTGGAAGTCTGTTCATAGGATTGTTTGCCACCAAGCATTCCAACGTAACAATATTATCGATAGCACTCTTCCTCTCTGGCATATTCTTTGCAAATTTAGGACTTTCAACAAATATAGTATTCATCACCTTAGCAGGAGCTATGTTCTTTGCAACTTTGCCTTTTATCAATACATCCATCGAAGTTCTTATCCGTAATAACATTGACAACAATAAACAAGGAAGAGTGTGGTCAATAATATCAATGATCACCTACCTTGGTTCTATCATAGCCTTTTCAGTAGCAGGCTATTTGGCAGACAATATATTTAGCCCACTTTTAAGAACGAATGAGTTGCTAGCTGAAAGCATCGGACATATTGTTGGAGTAGGAGAAGGCAGAGGAATTGCCCTAATGTTTATAATATCAGGATTTATGATTTCTATGACTGCTTTGCTTATTTGGGAAAATCAAAAAATAAAAAGATTACGAGATATTGAAAGTCAAGCTCATACTATAATCAATTGACAATAATAGGCTGTGCAAGGACGTATATTATTGTGCGGATTCTTCAAGGTACCAGTATTGAATGTTAGATAGTTATATATGCTTTCCAAACAGATTATTTATTGTTAATAATTATATATAGGAAGTGGTATGTTGGACTATGAAATAGGTTTAAAGAACTCCTGGAATGTTGTTAAAGATAACCTCGTAACATTTATAGTTGGTTTATTGATAGCCGCTGTAGGCTCAATATTGATAGTTACCATTGCACCTCTTGCCTATGGATTTACTTCCATGGCAGTAAAAGGAGCAAGGGGAGAACAAATAGAGATCTCTGATGTCTTTGTAGGTTTCAACAAGGACGATTTTATCAGAAGCTGGACATTCATGCTGATCTATATTGTGATCGCTGCAATACTCGGGCAGATAGCATCCATACTAAGCACAATAGTAGGAATACTCTTTATGTTTACAATGCCATTGCTTGTCATTAAGGGATATAGTGGCATTGAAGGAATAACAAAAAGCATAGAAATTATAAAGACAGTTCCTGTTGAAAGTATAATCGTTTATGTGATCATGCTTGTTCTCAACATGATCGGTGCACTCCTTTTGGGAATTGGCTTGCTTGTGACAGTACCTATCAGTACAGTATTCTTGGCAAACGCAACATTCGAGCTTTCCGGAGAATAAGTTAAAGTAAATAGCATATCTACTCTGTAGAAAACCTACTTTGCATTTGATTTGAGGATTTCTACAGAGCCTCTTTTTTAATAATTTAAGTACTGTTAAATTATTGCAACACGAACATTTTAAGTGCCTCTGACATTCATTATTATCTACTTGTTTTTATTTATATAGTTAACACATTCAACAGTAGTTGCAATACTCATTTATGATTTTTGATTTCCCAAACACTTTCAGAGTCTCTTTAGTATCTTTTTAAAAAATATAATGTGGGGGCGAAACTACTATATGTCAATACAATGGAAATTAATTATAGGGGTAGAATATGCTCACTTCATGAACGGGGGGTGAAATGGAATGACAAGATATATCGACCAACATAAAATGGGGTCTATAACACCAGAGATGCTTCGCAAAATGCAGAATGAGCCAAGGGATGAAGACGGAGTATTGCATCATGAAATATTTTTTAATAAGGAAGATGATAAGGTCTGGTGCGTTGTTGATGCACCGGATAAAGAAGCCGTCAGGAAACACCATACAAAGGCAGGAGTTGAGGTAGAATGGGTCCACGAAATAGAATCAACTTTAGATTGAGTCTCATTTGAATTGACTTTAAGAGGGCGACATCTTCCCACATTCTCGCCCTTCTCATTTATTTACTAGATTCACCAATTTCAAGTTGGAGCATAAGATGGGAAATTGAAAAATAAATAAACTTAAGGTTGAGATGTTGGGAGAATTTACCATAGCCAACACTACATATTTTACATACTTTTATTAGAAGTACTGATCTAACCTGAAAATTCAAGCTAGATCAAATACAACCGAATTATTGAGCATATTCTCAGATTTTGCAAAAGCTTCTAAAGCCTCCTCATGACGGCCCAATTTATCAAGAGCGTTACCTTTGCTAAGCCATATATCTGCATTATTTGGATCCAGTTCTATTGCTCTATCAAAAGCTTCTAAGGCCTCTTCATGACGACCCAGATCATCAAGAGCATTCCCTTTATCGAACCATAAAGCAGCATCATTTGGCTCTATCTCTATTGATCGGTCAAAGGCTTCTAAAGCATCCTCATAACGACCCAAATTGCCAAGGATGGCGCCTTTGTAAAACCAGAAAGTAGCATCAATTGGGTCTAGTTCTATTGATTCATTAAAGGCTTCTAAAGCCTCCTCATGACGATCTAAGTTATCAAGAGCTTTACCTTTGTTAAACCATAAAGCAGCATTATCAGACTCTATTTCTATTGATCTGTTAAAGGCTTCCAGGGCATCCTCATCATGACCTAAATTACCAAGGATAACACCTTTTTTAGACAATAAAGCAGCATTATTTGGTTCCAATTCTATTGATTTATTTAAGGCTTCTAAAGCTTCCTCATGACGACCTAAATTATCAAGAGCCCTACCTTTGTTAAGCCAGGAACCAGCATTATCAGGATCTATTTCTATCGAGATATTAAAGGCTTCTAAAGCAGCTTCATGCCTGCCTGAATTACCAAGAGCCTTACCTTTGTTGAGCCAGAAGCCAGCATCGTCTGGGCCTAGCTCCAGTGATCCCTCTGAACCTCTAAGCCCAATGTTTTTGTCTAAAGAGATAGGATCTATTGTTTCTTGTTCTAAATTTGACATGAATTACTGAAACTCCTTTTTACTATTTCATTCAAATTTATTGGTTGAACTACACTGAATAAAATACTAAGATCAATGCAATATCATAAGTTATGATTTAAAAATTACTATTTTGATATATAAGATGTTTCTAAAAATTATTACATTATACTGCACTAAAAGCAATTATTAGACCAAGTATAAAGAATATAACTTAGAATTATTCGAACATATTCACACAATATATTTTCGACAGAAATTTCCTTTGCACGACAGAGAAAAGAAGTTAGAATCATCCCGTGCAAACTATCGTTTTTTCATCATCATAGAAGTGGTGAGCGTAGCTCTTCACCTCGACACGCGCTCCAGAAGCGTGATCTGATAGTCTGGCAGTCACAGTAACTTGCCTCATGCCAAGTATCAGTACAAATATGCTCAAGATCCCATATTTCTCATTGATCGTCACGGGAATTATTATGTTTGTCAGCGTTGTTCGCAATATCCTCAATTGAAACATTAAAATGGGACCCCTTCAGAAGGAAGAGGAACATTAAAACTAAATCTACTGCCAATACCAAGTTCACTTTCGACCCATACATTACCACCATGCATTCTTATTAATTTCTTGACGAGTGCAAGACCAAGACCCGTACCTTCGAAACGGCGGTTTAAAGCTGAATCTACCTGTGTAAAGGGTTTAAAAAGATTACAAAAGGCAGATTCTGGAATTCCGATACCGTTATCTTCAACTTTGACAACTAAATTGCCAGCATTATGTTCTGCCCGGACCATTACCTAACCACCTTCAGGTGTGAACTTTATAGCATTGGATACCAGATTGAAAAGGACCTGTTTTAATTTCAGCTTGTCAGCATGAATGTGAATATCATCAGATTCTATACTCATATTCAAGCATAAATTTTTATTTTGTACAAGAGGAGAAACAATTGATTCCACATCATTCAACACATCTACAAATAAAATATTTTCAGTATGAAGCTCCATTTTATCAGCCTCTATCTTTGAAAGGTCCAGAATATCATTGATAAGAGACAGCAAATGTTTACCACTTTTGGATATGTTGTTTATGTATCTTGTTTGTTTTTCATTGAGAGGTCCCACATCAGTATGAATAAGAGCATTTGAAAAACCAATGACCGCATTCAGAGGAGTTCGAAGTTCATGGCTCATATTAGCCAGAAATTCACTCTTTGTCTTGTTTGCAACCTCAGCAACTAGTTTAGCTTGAATTACCATAGCCTCTGCTTTTTTCCTATCAGTGATATCGACAATGATCCCCTGGAAGCGAGTTGGATTCCCTGAATTATCGGTCTCTATCAATGACGTTTCATTGACCCAGTGAATGTTACGTTCACTATCCAGTATCCTATATTCTTTTTTAAATTCATTACTATTGTTTTTGATGCATTCTGAAAGGGATATCAAATAATCATCAATGTCCCATGGATGAATTATATCCCCATAGAGGAACTTATGAGATGTTAGATCTTCTGCAGAGTATCCAAACTGAGAGATATTATCTGATACGAAGTCAATGGGAAAACCATTTTCCGAATTTCTGAGGAATGCAACCACCGGACTGTCTCTGTAGATAGCCTTCAGCTTTTTTTCTTTCTTCATCAATTCCGGAGAAGAACGCAGGTGTTTCCTGTACTTTTTGCTAAGCAGGTCCACCAGATATGTCCACATACCATTCTTTTTCAGGATGGTGTTCCCCTTATCATCCATCAGATCGAAGACCTCAGAAGAGGAAAAGGATTCCAGAGGGCAAGTAAACAGGATCGTAAGCTCGATATCTAAAGTTGAAGAGATTATCAACTCCCTACAATGTCTGAGAAAAGGAAGCATTTGGCCTTTATCCGCAGTAAGATCGATATTGACCCGCAATCCATTGAATCCATTTGCAATAGCATATTTCTGTTTCGTTTCCAAAAGTTCCAGTATAGTATTACAAAATGTATCAGCATTGGAAAGTAATGCAGGATCTACAAGGACATGATCGAAATTAGAGGAACATGATCTCTGGCTAATGAGTGCCATCCTTTCCTCAAAAAAAGCGTTTGAATATTCACATTCTTTTATCTCAGGAGTTATCCAGATACAAAGGTCATTGCATTTAGAACCTGAATTTAAAAAAGATGAAACAAAATCAATTACATCATCATCATTTTTGTACACAAGCGTAATATGCCCACCATGTGGAACTTCTGATAGAGAGAAATCCATTTTTCCGAAATATTCTTGCATGATATTACCAGCCGTATATCGATCGCATAAATTCATAGATGAAGAGAGATAAAAGGACTATGAATCCAAAACAACTTTACTTTACATATATCAAGTGGAGTGACTGTGAAGATTATATATAAACATATCTTCGACCTTTTGTTTCGCATTATTTCGAAAAATGATAATATAATTAATTTATTTGATCTGATCCTAACTATTAGTCTCCCGAAATTCTAATAACCGATACACACCATCCCACATCCCATGACCCTTTTATCCCAAAATGAACTAAGAGAGCTTGTACTTGCGAATCCCCCACTTGTAGAGAACATGATCGAAATGGATACCCAGCTTCAGCCAAACGGTGTTGAGATGACACTTAAGGAAATAAGAACTATTGAAGGTCCGGGTGCGGTTGATTTTGATAATTCAGGCAGGAGACTTTCCGGGGGCGATACGATCGAGTTCAATGAGGATGAGTGGATACACCTTGAGACAGGGATATACAAGGTGCTTTTGAACGAGATCGTGAACATACCAAAGAACCTTGCAGCAATAGCAAAACCAAGATCCACACTGATAAGGTGTGGAGCAACCCTTGAGACTGCCGTATGGGATGCAGGATACTCGGGAAGGAGTGAATGTATGTTAGTTGTTCACAACAAAGACGGGTTCGATGTTAAAAAGGATGCACGGATAATGCAGCTTCTTTTCTATCATCTTCACACAGAAGTGGAAGAAGGCTATAGCGGACGTTATCAGAATGAGAACATCTGAACTTCAGATGTTTTACATTGCATTTACCAGAAAAGATATGTAATACATAGACCATCTCCCATAACATGAGCGAAATTGGCAAATCTGTCAGGATGGAGCGTATATTCGACAGAAATACTGGTAATGCAATTATAATCCCAATGGACCACGGCGTAGGTGCAGGACCCATCAAGGGCCTTATAGACATGCCTGCAACTGTCAACAAGGTAGCAGAAGGTGGTGCAAATGCAGTACTTGGTCACATGGGACTTGCAAAGCACGGTCACAGAGGCTATGGCAGAGACGTAGGACTTATTATCCACCTCTCCGGTTCAACATCACTTGGACCTGACCCCAACCACAAGGTCCTGGTAACTACCATGGAAGAAGCTATCAAAGTTGGTGCGGATGCGGTTTCCGTACACATCAACGTTGGAGCGGAAGATGAAGCTGAAATGTTGAAGGACCTGGGTTTTGTCGCAAAGAAATGTGATGAATGGGGAATGCCTCTTCTTGCCATGATGTACCCAAGGGGTCCAAAAGTGCCTTCAGAACATGATGTGGAATATGTAAAGCACGCAGCAAGGATCGGTGCAGAACTTGGCGCAGATATCGTCAAGACCAGCTATACCGGCGACCCTGATTCATTCAAAGAAGTCATCGCCGGATGTCCCGTACCTGTCGTTATTGCAGGCGGACCTCAGATGGATACGGAAAAAGAGATCCTTCAGATGGTCACCGATGCACTAAGTGTAGGTTGCAAGGGTGTAGCAATGGGCAGGAATGTGTTCCAGGCTGATGATCCAACCAGACTCGTCAATCTCCTCTCAAAGGTCATCCACGGCGGAATGAGCGCGGATGAAGCTTTGGAAGATTGAACAAAGTTAATTGAAACATAAAGGCCGGGTAGACCGGCACTATTTTTATTTTTGCATAACTTATTACATCGAAGTTACGGCTCTTTTTAAGGAACCCTCATGCACAGTCCTAGCCAAAGTTCCTGAGATGTGATCATAGAAGAACAGGAAAACAATGGTAGAATATAGAGGTCATTAAGATCAGAGTAGATACAAAGTATTTAGAATGAAAAGAAGTGAAGCAAGACCGTGATGGAATGACCAAAAAAAATCAGTTTGTGGTGGTGGTGGTACGATATGATTTTTATCGGCCTTGCTTATTCTATACAATGTAACAACCTGTATATAAAGATTATTATAGACATTATCATTATGATGATAGCCAAATGTTAACCAAATACCAGACCATACAGCATATTCAATCCCCATATAGCTTGTCGTAACATTCTTGCATCGAGATTTTAGACCTTCCCTATAACTTTCAAACTAGGGATCCTGATATACAATAACAAAAGAACAAGGAACCAATGTTAGTAGATAAAAGGCAGTAAAATCAGAGTATACAGAGCATTCAACATTTGAAAGGAAAAGAATTATAGCAAGACCGTGATGGAATGACCAAAAAAAATCAGTTTGTGGTGGTGGTGGTACGATATGATTTTTATCGGCCTTGCTTATATTATGCAATGTAACAACCTGTATATAAAGCTTTTTACTATTCTAATCATCATAATGATTGATTTTGTGGTGAATACAGATATTACACAAAAGATATCACGATAAGATTAAATGTAATGTAAATATCGAATGTATCATATTTAGCTTCCACACATCAAAATAATCACTAAATTTAAGAGGATCTATCATGGACAGGTATGAACAGGTAATTGAACTGGCAAAAAGAAGAGGCTTTTTATGGAATTCCTTTGAACTCTACGGCGGAGCTGCCGGATTCTATGATTACGGACCCCTTGGATGCACTTTAAAGAGAAGGATCGAGCAGATCTGGCGTGAACTCTATGTGATCCACGAAGGATTCATGGAGATCGAAACCCCAACCGTTGGCATCGAGGATGTCTTTGTTGCATCCGGCCACGTAGGAGGCTTTTCAGACCCACTCTGCGAATGCCAGGAATGTGAGGAAGCTTTCAGGGCAGATCACCTCGTCGACAAGATAGTAGAGGTCGCAGATGCATTGAGCAATGAAGAACTTGACAGGCTCATAGAGGAGAATGATATCGGCTGTCCTGAATGTGGCGGCAAGCTTGGAAAAGCATATGAGTTCAACCTCATGTTCAAAACGAATATCGGCCCCGGGACTGGGAGACAAGGTTACATGCGTCCGGAAACCGCACAGGGAATGTTCATTAACTTCCAGAGACTTTCCAGATATTACCGTGACAAGTTACCCTTTGGTGCGACCCAGATAGGAAAATCCTACCGTAATGAGATATCCCCCAGGCAGGGAGTCATCAGGCTAAGGGAATTCACACAGGCAGAGGCTGAGATATTCACCCACCCTAAAGAGAAAGGGCACCCCAACTTCGAAAGATTTGCAGAGATCACCCTGAACCTCTATTCCGATGAAGCACAGGAGAAAGGTGCCATCGAGCAGATGACGGTAAAGGAAGCTGTTGAGAATAACATAATTGCACATGAGTTCCTCGCATACCATATCGCACTCACGAACCATTTCCTCCAACGCGTGGGCATTACTGCCGACAAGCTCAGGTTCAGGCAGCACCAGAAGGATGAGATGGCACACTACGCCATCGATTGCTGGGATGCCGAGATATTGACCGACAGGTTCGGCTGGATAGAGGTGGTCGGCATTGCGGACAGGACAGACTTCGACCTGAACGCACATGCAAAGACAAGCGGTACCGAACTTGAGATACACATCGAATATGATGAGCCGAAGATGGTCGAACAATTCGTTGTGAAACCTGACATGGGTAAGCTCGGACCATTGTTCAAAGGAAAGGCAAAGGCTGTTGCTGATGCACTCAAGGAATTGAGTGAAGATGAACTTAGCAAGGACGAGATCAAAGTAATTGTCAATGGAGAAGAGTTCACAGTACCTTCCGAGATAATCAGCTATGCACAAGAGACCGTAAAGGTCAGCGGTGAAAAGATAGTACCCCATGTCATCGAGCCTTCATATGGTATCGACAGGATACTGTACTGTACAATGGAACATGCGTTCGATGAAGAAAAGGTCGAAGCTGAAGGCGACGAGGAGGAAGAGGAAAGGATGGTTCTCAGGTTCAGGAATGAAGTTGCACCTGTACAGGTTGCCATCCTCCCCCTCCTTACAAGGGATGAGCTTATCGAGCCTGCAAAGGCGATAGCACAGAAACTTCGTGAAAGAGGTTTACTCGTTGCCTACGATGATTCAAGGGCAATTGGTCGCCGCTACCGCAGGAACGATGAGATTGGAACTCCATATTCCATTACCATCGATTACGACACCCTTGAAGGCAATTCAGTCACCATCAGAGACCGCGACACAATGAAACAGGTCAGAGCATCTGTCGAAGGTATCGAGGACTCGATCTACGACCTGGTCTATGGAAAACTGGACCTTGAAAATGCGGGCGTGAGCATCTAATACTTTCACCCCGCTTGCCTCATATTTAAAAGGGTTAAGAATAGTATTGCCTCAAGCAAATTTTGAACCTATAGTAAATATGAGCGAACACATTAAGCACCCAATGGTCAAGCCTGATACAGTCGAGCAACGATTGTACCAGCTCGACCTTGCCGGAAAGGCACTATCATCATCAACACTGGTAGTGCTGCCAACAGGTCTTGGAAAAACTATAGTCGCCCTTCTTGTCATAGCTTCACGCCTGCAAAAGACAGGTGGAAAAGCACTCATTCTATCCCCCACAAAACCCCTTGTAGAACAGCATGCCACTTTTTTGAGATCTACGCTGAACATCCCGGAAGATGAAATACTGACCTTTACCGGTGCAGTAGCGCCTGACAAGAGAGAAGAGCTCTGGAAGAAGGGAAAAGTGATCATTTCCACCCCGCAGGTCATTGAGAACGACATACTTACCAAGCGGATAAGCCTTGAGGATGTTTCCCATATTACATTTGATGAAGCACATCGGGCTGTTGGCAATTATGCTTATACATACATAGCCGAAAGATACTTCGAGGATGCCAAAAACCCACACTGCCTTGCGATAACTGCAAGTCCGGGAGGTACTGATGAGAAGATAAGTGAGGTATGCACGAACCTCTACATCAGTTCAGTTGCGATAAAAACAGAAACAGACCCTGACGTAACACCCTATATACATAAAAAAGAGGTCGAATGGAATCATGTGATACTGCCTTCTGAGATGAAGGAGCTGAAAACCCTTCTGGAAAAGGTACTTGAGGACAGATTCCAAAAACTAACAGAACTTG
>Ga0255368_10080_pt1 | contig 21606 bp, 18 predicted proteins | sample ANMaggSeSYBR01E6_FD_182094 | JGI IMG/M metagenome (GOLD analysis project Ga0255368, IMG submission 182094) | Sediment cell enrichment communities from methane seep in Santa Monica Basin, California, United Staets - ANME aggregate JGI... | ecosystem: Environmental > Aquatic > Marine > Cold seeps >...
TACGGTTCTTAGAAACTGATATTGAAATATATTCTCAGGTCAAGCAGGATATTCCACGAAGACTGGGTAAATCAATGGATGCATTCTTCAGGCGAATTACCAATGGAGAGAAACCTGGGTATCCACGTTTCCAGGGTAGGAACAGGTACAACAGTTTCACGTATCCACAGGCTTCGAACGGCAGTGTGAAGTTTGTCGATGGTAAACTTAAACTCGCTAAACTCGGTACAATTAAGATAAAACTTCACCGTGAGATCGAAGGCAAGATTAAGACATGCACGATCAAACATGAAGGTGATCAGTGGTATGCGATCTTTTCGGTTGATCTGGGGAGAGCACCACGAAAAGTTGTACCCCAAACATCAGTCGGGATTGATGTGGGACTGACATCCGTGATTTCCTTGAGTAATGGTGAACAGGTCAATCCGCCTAAGTTTTACCGTAATGCTGAAAAGAAGCTCGCAGTCCAGCAACGTAGGTTAAGCAAAAAACAGAAATATTCGAATAACTGGAAGATACAATGTAAAGTTGTGTCAAAGATACATCAAAAAGTCGCTAACCAGAGGAAAGATTTAAATCATAAACTGAGCCGTGATTTGGTCAATGATTATAATCTGGTCGTGTTTGAGGATCTTAAGATCAGGAACATGGTCAAAAATCATCATTTAAGTAAATCCATTCACGATGCGTCATGGGGTCAACTTATTCAAATGACAAAATACAAAGCGGAAGAAGCTGGTAAACATGTCGAGTTGGTTAACCCATATAATACGTCACAAACCTGCAGTAATTGTGGGAACATTGTCAAAAAGGGATTGAGTGTACGCATCCATACCTGTCCGCATTGTGGACTCGTGTTGGATCGGGACGTTAACGCAGCCATTAACATTTTGAATTTAAGCACCGTAGGGACTACGGGATGAGCCTGTGGAGTCACGTCCGTTGGGATGGGCTATGAAGCAGGAAGCCACCCATTTTAATGGGTGGTAGTTCACAAATGAACCTTTTGAGATACCATGCCATATTATTCATATACTTTAATCGTGTAGAATAGTTGGTCATTGCATTTACGAGGTTATCATATGAGAAGTGACAATACAAAGAAAGGAGACGCACGAGCGCCTAACAGATCGCTTTTGAAAGCTATGGGAGTGACGGATTCTGAGATGAAAAAACCGTTCATAGCTGTTGTGAATTCTTGGACAGAGTTCATCCCGGGACATATTCACCTTGACAAAGTAGCAGAAGCTGTAAAGGCCGGTATTCGCAATGCAGGCGGAGTTCCTTTCGAGTTCCATACAATAGGTGTCTGCGATGGCATCGCAATGGGACATGAAGGTATGAAATACTCACTTCCAAGCAGGGAAGCAATAGAAGATACTATTGAGATCATGTTGCAGGGACAGCAGATGGACGGCATGGTCATGGTCACTTCATGTGACAAGATCACCCCGGGACACCTGATGGCTGCCGGAAGAGTCGATATCCCGGCAATCGTTGTGACAGGCGGTCCAATGCTCCCCGGATTCGTTGATGATAAATATACAGACCTTGTTTCCGTTTTCGAAGGAGTTGGCGCTTGCCGGAGCGGTGCGGTCTCATCTGAGAAACTTAAACAGCTTGAAGATCTCTGTTGCTGTGGTGCAGGCTCCTGTGCAGGAATGTTCACTGCAAACACAATGGCATGTATGACAGAGGCTCTCGGACTCAGTCTTCCAGGCTGTGCAACCGCACACGCGATCGATGCGAAAAAGATGCGCATTGCAAAGGAGTCAGGAGAAAGGATCGTTGCAATGATAAGCGAAGGACTTACCGCACGCAAGATAGTCACTGATAAGTCATTTGAGAATGCGATAAGAGTAGATCTTGCAGTAGGCGGAAGTACCAACACGACACTTCACCTGCCTGCCATAGCACACGAATTCGGGCTTGAGCTTCCTCTTGAGAAATTCAATGAACTGAGCAGGACAACTCCACACCTGATAGGACTTAGGCCTGGTGGAGAGAACTTCATGATCGACTTTGAGAGAGCCGGTGGCGTCCCTGCAATTATGAAGAGACTCGTAACAAAGCTCAACCTTGATGAAATGACGGTCACAGGAAAGACCGTTGGTGTGAACATTGAGGAATTCGTAATTGTCAATCCAAAGACGAACGAACGCGTTATCACGACGATCGAAGAACCCCTCCACGAAGAAGGCGGTATTGCGGTCCTGAAAGGAAACCTTGCCCCTGATGGAGCTGTGGTCAAACAGGCTGCCGTTGATGAGAAGATGCTCAGGCACACCGGACCTGCAAGGGTCTTCGATAGTGAAGAGGAAGCAATGGAGACCATCCTTAAAGGAGATATCAAATCAGGTGACGTTGTGGTCATCAGGTACGAAGGACCAAAAGGAGGACCAGGAATGCGAGAAATGCTCTCTCCAACGTCCGCCATAGCAGGAATGGGACTTATCGATTCCGTTGCACTAATTACGGACGGAAGGTTCTCAGGCGGTACAAGAGGTCCATGCATAGGACATATATCCCCTGAAGCTTATGAGGGCGGTCCTATTGGATTGATACAGGAAGACGATATCATTGAGATAGATATGCCTGAAAGAAGAATTGAGCTCAAAGTTTCAGAAGAGGAACTTGAAAAGAGAAGGGCCGTGTTCAAACCGGTAGAAAAGGAAGCTACTGGATACCTTGCACGCTATCGAAAGATGGTATCTTCAGCAAGCAAAGGTGCTATCAGAGAATAAAGCTGCAATATGCAGCTTAACTTTCTTTATTAAAATTCAGTATTATTTCGCCTCTTACTTAGATGTCCTTGTGAGATGCACAATTCCGTCTTTCACAATATTAGACACCTTTCCTGAAGCCAGAAGCTGGTTTATCTTGGTTTCAAGATCATCATCAGTATACCTTTTTGGAAGAAGGTTCTTGATGACATCCTTCTTTACTTCAGAACCGAATGGCAAGTATGCAAGAATAGAACTTTCCAACCTGTCGGGCACAGGAAGCGGACCCTCAGAAGCAGAGGGAGCCTTAGATAACACTTCTACAGAAGACGCACCTAAATTGTTGTTTACCTGAGCCCCGGAAGGTGCGAACATTGATGTTACAGAAACATTTGGTGTTGAAGATGGCAGTGTTTTTGAAGAGATCACACCTTGTTCGACCAAAGATGTAAAATTATCCGCTGATGAGACAGATCTTCCCAGCAAGTTTTCCAATGGTGGCTCCAGATCATTCGATGAGCTTTCTATTTCACGAACCTCATTAGTGAATACATCCTGCCTGAGAGAAACGAGAGTCTCAAAAGGAGTGGGGTCCGGAGAAGCAGAAGAAATAGGTTCGCTTGTGAGAGGATCAGAAGATAAGATGCCTTGTACGAACGTCCCTTCATTCATAGAAAGGCTGTCTTCAGAAGGGAGTAATTCCGGCGGTATTTTCAACTCCGGAAATGATAGGGTTGCATAAGGAAGTTTCATTTCAAGATCATTTGGAACTGTTGAATTTGGCTCGGAAGTTGCCATTATTGGATCTGATACAGAATTGATATAATCGCCAGTATCAGCAGAAACACCGTCAACAGAAAAATCGTCAACAGAAACGACGTTAACAGAAATATCGTCAACAGAAACACCGTCAACAGAAACACCGTCAACAGAAACATCATCAACAGAAACACCGTCAACAGAAACACCTTCATTGACACTTGATCTTTTCATAAGATTAAAAATGACAATGTTCATATCACTGATCTTATCTTCAAGTTCATCTATGCGGTTTGCCATATCTGCAATAGACTGCTGAAAACATGCCATTTTTTCAATAGACACATACTTTCCATTGTCACCAGGTTCATTCAGAACATCAGGAGATGATATTGCCGGTTCACACACATCATCCAGGACCGGTATGATGTCCAAAAAATCCCCAACCATTACAACTTCAACATCTGCATCATTTGAGCTGTTGTTCGACACCTGAGGGTTGCATTCTGCCCTTTCCAGCTCTTTCTGAAGAAGTGCTGCTACAAAGGAATCCCTATCCTTAACATCGGACAATCCCTTAAATAACTCATCAGATATACTAACCTTAAGTTCTTTCATGCATGACCAACCTGGAAGTTAAGAGGAATATGTATAGAAGCAATACATAAGCATTTCCAAGACCGAATATTTCAGACCAGCCTGTTAAGAGGGTGTCTGGAAGCGGTCTGGAAGACCATATCGGATGAAGCTTCCGCTATCATAATATCAGCCATTGCAGCCATTGGGAAGGTGTATGTGGAATTCTCGATAGGACCATAAAGTACAAAATCGCCACCTACCAATTGCTGCATCGTTACCGTTCCGATATCACACATACGATATACAAGAGGATCGAGCTTCTTTTTTTCCTTGAGCCATCTCCATGAAGAAGGAACATTATGAATACCTGAACCTACCGGGAATCCCCATTTTTCCTTGGCTGCCATTGTCATACGAAGTGCAATGCCTGCACCATTGCCCATGGGAGTAATGCTCGGATCGATAAGGATATTACTGATACCACAGTCCTCTGCCACTTCGATCAATCCCTTGTCAAGCAGTTTGCCGCCATTTTCAAGAAGGGACATCCTTCCCTCAAGGGAAGAATCCATTGCATTGAACCCGAGAACAATGGAACTGTCAATGTCAGAAAGTCGGAGGGCTTCGCATTCAGCTTCTGTTATGCTCATATTGATGGAATTGTAGATGGTCTTGTCAGCAAGACCAATATCAGTAACATACTCAGCAGAAGCCATTCTAACCTCAGGTTGTGGAGAATCGATTATGAATGGAGAATCAGTTACAGATGAAACAAAGTCAATATATTTCTGCATACTTCCGTCAGTGTTGGCAAAGATATGCACTATCGCAGGATTACCGGTCTCATCCGACATCAGGTCCTGCACATTCACAAGGTCCTCTGCAGCGAACCGGTCAAATATCCCAACATCCGCATCCTCTACAATTTTATGCCCTTCGTAGAAGATAGTACCTGCAAGGACCGTAGGCAGCTCACCGGGTTGACCACCCATCTTCACGCCGGCAATATTCACAATATTCTGTCCCTTCTGGAAACAGAACATGCTACCACCCACCATATCCGTTGGAACTGTTTTCCTCTTCGTCACAACTTCCACAACAAAAGGATCTTCGCAATATGGACCATCCTTTGAGCAGTATTCGTCAACGATATTGTATATTTCATCAATATCAATAAGACCTATGCGGTCAATTATCGTAACCTGTTTCTGGAAACGTTCGATGGCATCCTTTCCGATGTTCTCCACAAAAGGAATAGCACCATCCGAATCAATAATTCGACCATCATCATCAATGCCATTCTTATGAAGTGCAATAAGCGTCTGTCCGGCAAGGTGACCTTTTGATTCATTGCCACATAGCAGCACATATCTTATATTGGAATTCGAGATAGTGTTTATGATGATCTTTTCCGCACCAAGGTTCTCGGTCTTGCAGCTACCCCACATAGCAGCTTTCTCATACGGTTCCAATGAACTCGCAAGCGTGATAACAGCAATACAGGAATCCTCTTTACCGGATACACAATCCCCTTTTACAACAGGCCAGTCATAAGCAACAGTTTCTATGTAAACACCCCTTAATTCGATCAGTTCCTTTCGTTCTTCATATCCACAAGAGCGCTGGCAAGCATTATGGCTTTCGTATAGTGGCCACCCACCCGGGAAGTATCCACGAAGACATGATCATCCATCAATACCGGCGCACCAATACCATCCCCTCCGCCGAGGAAAACAAGTGTCCTGAATATCAGGTTGCCGGTTATACCATCTGGAGCAAAGATAAAGTTCGCTTCCTCGATAGCATCTTCGATGAGTATTGTATAATGCTTTGCACATATACCGTTTTCCAGAAGCCGGGATGCAAGGAAATCCCCATCTGCAAGGGTACGGTCGATCTTCTCGTGTCTGCCAAGATCACCCATTCTGCCCCCTGAAAGTATACCCACCACAGGCTCGATATCGAACCTGCGTATATGTTCGACACCAAGACGCACAAGGGTTATCTTGTCCAAAAGGTCATTTCCCTCATCGATACCGACAGGAGCAAGGAAGAAAGGGACACCGTCCGCACTTATCAGAAAGGCCATGCGATACAACTTATCGATGCCAAGGACATCCTTAAGATGGGAAAGAGTGCCTGAAGCATTAGCAGTGCCTCTTACCGCAGCATCCACTGAACCGGAAGCAAGCAGATCCCCAAGCACTAACTCGGGTTCATGGGTATTGATGATCTCAAGAGAAGTTCCCACAGAATCAATCTCCTTTTTATCCCCTACAACAATAACGTGAGCATAACCCGAATTGTGAGCATTCTCGATACTGGAGATCATCTTTGCAGAAGGATTTCGAACTCCTATGGCAACCTTTGCCACATTTGAAATAGCCCTTCTCCTAACAACATCCATAAGACCTTCTGTGCTGCTTTGCCGAGCCACGATACACCTGCCAGAAATGATATTAATTAGAATCAAAAAGAAATGCAAACATTAATTACTTTTCCCTTTTATGTAAGGTATGATTACAGATGGTAGAATCTATCGAATGGGTTGAAAAATACCGACCACAGTCCCTTAAGGACATTGTAGGCAACAAAAAATCTGTTGTGGATATGCGTGAATGGGCACAGTCATGGCTATCAGGAACGCCTGAAAAGAGAGCGGTCATACTGCATGGTCCTGCAGGAGTTGGAAAGACCTCAGCAGCACACGCACTTGCCAGGGACCTTGACTGGGAGACCATCGAACTTAATGCAAGTGACCAGAGAACGGCAGGCGTCATTGAAAGGGTCGCTGGTTCTGCATCAAAGATGAGCTCCCTTACCGGAACCACTGCAAAGAGACTTATCATACTTGATGAGGCCGATAATATCCATGGGAATTCCGACAGAGGAGGAGCCCGGGCCATCGGCGGTATTATAAAGAACACAGACCACCCCATCGTGCTTATTGCCAACGACCTCTATGGACTTACACCTTCCGTACGTTCACTCTGCATTGAGCTCAAGTTCAATTCGGTACAGGGACGTTCCATGATACCGGCACTGAAGAGGATATGTGTCGAAGAGAAGATCATGTGCGGTGTCGGAGTTCTTGAAAAGCTAGCGGAGAATGCCGGAGGGGACCTGCGAAGTGCCGTTAAAGACCTTCAGGCAGTGGCAGTCGGAAGGGATGAGATACACATCGAGGATATCGCTACTTCCGAAAGGGATACAAAAGAGTCGATCTTCAAAGTGCTTGGAAATATATTCAAGAATACAGACCCAAAGAAAGCACTGGAAGCTACCTATGGTCTTGATGAGACCCCTGAGAACCTTATACATTGGATAGATGAGAACCTGCCTTTACAATATGGAACTGAAGAAGGCACAGAGGAAGACCTCATCACCGGATATGAACATTTGGCCAAAGCGGACAGATACCTCGGACGTGTAAGAAAACGACAGAGCTACCGCCTCTGGAGATATGCAGGTGCCCTTATGACATGCGGGACCGTTGTTTCAAAGACCCACGTTGGCCGCGGATTCACAAAGTACCAGCCACCATCGTTCTGGCGAAAGATGGGACAGTTAAGGGCTAAACGTGATATGAGAGATAATATTGCTTCAAAGATAGCGGACCATGCCAATAAATCCATGCGATATTCACGCACAGACCTTGCACATCTTTACGGCAGGATGCTGGAAGAAGACGAATATGCAGCAGATGTCACTTTCGATCTTGAACTAAGCATTGATGAGATGGTCTATCTCACGGGGAAGAAAAAGGTCACAAAGGACATACAGAGGATACATGACCTCGCACAAGCAAGACGACAGAGCCTTGGACGTGATGAAGGCAAGGCATTCTTTGAGAAAAAACCTAGAAAACAGACACCTGACAAGAAACAGATGGACCTTACACAGATAATCAACAGTGCACCTCAAGAGGAAAAGGTCGAAAAGAAAGAGACCGAGAATGTACATCCTGTTAAAAAGAGTGCATCAAAGGCTAAACCACAAAAGACATTGTTCGACTTCTGAGATAGATAGGAACTTTGCAACTCGAGAGAAAGTAAAAGAAGAGAAGTTCAAGATATTGAGACACAAACTTGCAAGGTATGTCAATATCATTTATCATAGGATGAGGAAATTGACAGTTGTCAACTATTTCCAACCTTTTTCTTTTCTTTTTTGAATCTTATCTTGCTCAGAGAGGTCATTTAAAAGCGTCCTGCAAACATTAATAGATTAGAAATATAAAAAGTTCAAGATATAATTATTATATTACATCCGATATAAATATCATGTGTTATAGACATACTTCTGTAAATTATAATTTGGCCCTTAGGCCATAGAATAATTGAAAGAATGATTTACTTTACAGTTAGAATATCAGGGGATAGCATGATATATTTAGCAAATGAAAAGCATTGAGGTATTGACCATTGCTTTTTATTTTTACTTTACAAACACGAATTGGTATTTTCATTTTACGTATCAGTTAATTGGGGGGAGAGATAATGGATTATGAGATTCCTGAGTATCCTTACACAAAGCCTCGCATTGTAGTAAGTAAATGTCTGGAGTTTGAAAATGTGCGCTATGATGGAGGGGTCATACATTGCCATACAGTTCGTGACATGATGCAATTTGGAGATTTTATTAAAGTGTGTCCGGAAGTGGAAATTGGACTTGGAGTTCCACGTGATCCCATTAGGATAGTACTTGTAGATGGGGAAAAAAGACTTATCCAACCAATAACACAGAATGATCTAACAGAAAAGATGGATCACTTCACAGACACATTCCTGAAAGAACTCCCTCCTGTTGATGGTTTCATATTTAAATCCGGATCCCCCACCATTGGGATTCGGGATATCAAGATCTACTCCGATAAAGTGAAAGGATTAGTGGTCGATCGTGGTAATGGTTTTTTTGCAGAGAAGATACTTCGTGACTACATCGACTATCCGATGGAAGAAGATGATCGGCTGAATAACAATATTATAAGGCACCATTTCCTTACAAAACTTTTTGCTTTTGCAGATCTTAGGAAAGTAAAAGAATCAGGTTCAATTGAAAATTTGGAACAATTTCATCAGTATAATCACTATCTTTTCCGTCTCTACAATCATGATATCTCTTTAAAATTGGATGAGCTGGTTGAAAATAAGAGTTCTTTAAAATTCGATGCGATCTTGAAAGAATACGAAAGAATAATGCCACATATTTTTTCCAGAGAACCGAAGTCGAATGAATTTATAGATGTTGCAAATGAAACATTCTTAAATATAGTATCTTCCTTGAACATTGTTGAAGAGAAATACCTGGCTCAGATCATAAAAAAATATAATGATAATCGATTGACATGCGATGCATTACTTGAGATCCTTAAGTTTTATGTTATGAGTTTTAGTGACTCGAAAAAAGAATATTCCAGATTGTTCTTCCCATATCCGGAAGAATTGAAAACGGAATCAGAAACTGAAAGGGATCGGGATTTCTGGGCTAATTTTCCGATTGCATCCGAGCAATCCAAAGTGCATTTGCACTAAAGGCAAGCTTGTCGCTAGCAGCCAAATTTATATATATTTCATAGATCTTGATCATACCTTACCTCGTCATTTATACTAATAACAAATAAATAAAGGAAATCTCAAATTATATTATCATTTAAGGGAAATGGGGTCCAAATGGAAGAAAAAGTACCTGAAGAAAACTTACGGCAGGTCCTAATGGAACAGGGTCTGGCAGTCCTTGCTACTGAAAAGGAAGGTGATCCATATACAAATCTGATAGCTTTTGCTGCAACTGAAGACTTCAAAAAACTGTTCTTTGTGACCCCGAGATTTACAAGAAAATATTCGAATATACAACTTTCACATAATGCATCGATTTTAATAGATAACAGATCGAATACCATCTCGGATTTCAAGGATGCTACTGCGGTCAATGCAATGGGGGCCATAAGAGAAGTAGATAAAGAACCCTCATTTGTCGATCAATACCTTTCAAAACAACCGCACTTAGAAAAATTCCTAAAATCCCCCTCTTCTGCAATGATGATGATGGAAGTTAAAAAATATATTATCGCAACGAGCTTCCAAAATGTTGTGGAGATGAATTTGAGATGAACACCCTTATCATCCCAATGGAAAATATCACTGAAGAAGATAAAGAAAATGTTGGTGGTAAAGCTTATTCATTATCAAGGCTCAGGAAAAAAGGCTTCAATGTTCCAAAATATTTTTCAGTTACAGCCGATGCATATCGAAAGTTCTTAAAGGACAGTGGACTTGAAGGTCAGATATTACTTGAAATTTCCAGAAAGGATTTCGGAAAAATGAGATGGGAAGAGATGTGGGATACATCCCTTCGTCTTAAAAATCTCTTTATAGGTGCTTCCATTTCCAATGAGATCGAAAATGAGATCATATCCGAAATTGCAATGAAATATTACCAATTCCCGGTCGTCATACGGTCTTCAGCCCCCGGTGAAGACTCAGTAAATACTTCTTTCGCAGGCATCCATGAGTCTTATGTGAATGTCAGGGGTATCGATCCAATACTTGAACATGTAAAACTTGTATGGGCATCCCTGTGGTCAGATTCGGCAATTCTTTACCGGGAGGAGTTAGGTCTTGACATAAGACAAAGTTCAATGGCAGTCTTAGTTCAGGAACTAGTTGAGGGTGAAAAGTCGGGAATAGTATTTAGCAAAGACCCAAACAATGAAAGCCATCTGACCATCGAGGCAGTATATGGTCTCAATGAGGGCCTTGTTAGTGGTGATATTGAGCCTGACAGGTGGATACTAGATAGGAAAAACGGTGAAATTGTTCAACATATTGTTGCCTCTGACAGGGAAAAAAGCGTCAGGTTAAACGAAAGCGGGACTTCTCTCGAAAAGTTGCCAGCTGCTTTTTCAGATAAGGAACCGCTAAATGATGATGAGATCAGAAGGATCTATGAAATGGCCATGTTCTCGGAAAAGGTGTTCGATTCTCCTCAGGACATGGAATGGACAATTCGGGATAATGAAATCTTTCTTCTTCAGTCAAGACCGATTACGACCCTTGATGATAAGGAAAAGAGCTGGTATATCTCATTAAAGAGGACCTTCGAGAACCTGAAAGCTCTGCGTATGAAAATAGAGAACGTACTTATCCCGAAAATGATTTCAGATTCAGGATCAATGTCACAGCTTGACCTTCAAGACCTGAACGATATTGAAATTGCTGATGTCATTATTTTTCGAAGATCTATCTTCCAGAAGTGGGATGCGACCTACACAAAAGAATTCATTCCATTTGCGCATGGGATGAGATTTTTTGGAGATGTATATAATGAAAAAATGAAACCTTCTGATCCATACGAGTTTATGGACCTTCTGACAAATTCTGATCTTTTAAGTTTACAGAGAAACAAGCAGCTCAATTTACTTGCTGAAATGGTCCGAAAGGACAATTCGCTCAGAAAAAGAATTGATTCAGGTTCAATTGAAGGAGAATTTGCAAACATATTTGAAGATTTTATGGAACTTTTTGGAAGATCATCTTACATAGAGGACAAAACACAGATGTTAAAGCTGATTCTGGAATTATCCTCACATCCGGAGACTGAGGTTGCAAATTCAAAGGATTCGCAGGCATTAACAAAAGATTTCCTTTATAAATTCGATCCAAAAGAAAGATCATATGCTTCTGAATTGCTTGATATTGGCCGTGCAAGTTACAAACTCCGCGATGATGATAATATCTACCTGGGAAACATAGAAGGATATTATCTTGATTCAGTCAAAGAAGGAAAACAAAGGCTCTTAAAAAGGAATATTGAACAAAACATAAGCGACGATGATGTCATAAAGGCGTTAAGGGATCTAAATTATGTTCCAAAAAAGGAAGTGCTAACTCAGGAGAATGCTCTGCCAGAAAGATTCATGGTCAGGCAGATCCAGGGACAACCCGCAAGTAAAGGCCTAGTCTCAGGAATTGCAAGGGTCATCGAAGAAAAGGATGATCTTTTTAATGTAAGATCCGGTGAAATACTGATTTGTGATGCAATTGATCCAAACATGACATTTGTTGCGCCTCTAGTATCTGGTATTGTTGAGCGCAGAGGAGGCATGCTCATTCATGGAGCCATAATAGCACGTAAGTATGGAATTCCTTGTGTAACAGGCATTACTGATGCCATAGATATCATAAATACAGGGGATGAAGTGACAGTTGATGGTTATCTTGGTATCGTAATGATACAAAGAAAATAAAAGAGCTTTTTCTTCAGGCTTATTCAGAAAATAAATGAGAAACAGATTCACTTTAATTGTTTGTTCTTTTAAAAAATAAGTAGTTACATTAGAATCATAATCGTAGCTTAAAGGATTCTTTTCATATTAAATTTAAAGTAAATATAATTTTATCAAAATAGATAGTAATCTATATATGATATAGAAGATGAACTTAACATACATAACTTATTTAGTGGCCAAGGGGGGCGACTTATGAAAATCTCAAAAATATTAATAGCTTTGCTTATCGCAACAATGGTATTAGCTTCTGGTTGTACTTCTACAGATACTGAGAGTGCACCTGAAGAAGAAATGATGGAAGAGATGGATATTGTAGACACGGCAATTGGTGCCGGTTCATTTACAACTCTGGTCCAGGCAGTCCAGGCAGCAGGTCTTGAGGACACATTGAGAGGAGAAGGTCCTTTCACAGTATTTGCACCAACAGATGAGGCATTTGCAGCACTTCCTGAAGGCACTCTTGATGCATTGCTTGCAGATGAAGAAGCTCTTGCAGCTGTATTAACATACCACGTAGTTGCCGGTGAAGTCATGGCAGCAGACGTTGCAGGTCTGGATTCTGCAGCAACTGTTCAGGGCGAGGAAATTACCTTTGATACCACAGATGGTGTAAAAGTAAATGATGCCAATGTTGTTCAGGCTGACATTAAAGCCAGCAATGGTGTAATCCACGTCATAGACAAGGTCATCCTGCCACCTTCAATGATGTAAGAAAAGGACATAATTGATCATAATAATGTATGAAATTCACCATGAGATTCAAAAGAATTTCATTTTATGATATGGTGTAATTATTAAATAAAAATTGGAGGAAATGAATATGTTATACATGGAAATCAGTACTTGGGAACCAGAGAAACGTGATCTTATACTTGAACACTTTAAAGAGCTAAAGATGCCTGCAGGAGTAAAGGTCCACGATCAATGGATCGATCTCACGGGATCTCGATATTTTATCCTATATGAGTGCGACGATGCAGAGGCTTTTGCAAAATTCAACCTTCCATGGTCGGATGTATGCTACATTGAGACTGTCCCTGTAATGAAATCAACCGAGTTCATATCACTAATGAGCAGAAAAAGCTGAGATTAGAGATGGTCAAAAGTAAATAATGCAATTGTGATCCTGGACGATATTGAAGTCAGTAATGGATAATAAACATCTTAGAACACTAGTGATACCATGAGATCCTCTTGGATCTAATTTTTTATGGTATAATTGTTAAATTAAAAGTGGGGTAATTAATATGTTATATATGGAAATCAGTACTTGGGAACCAGAGAGTCGCGATCTCATACTTGAACACTTTAAAGAAATAAAAATGCCTGCAGGGATAAAGGTCCACAATCAATGGGTCGACCTCACAGGAGGCAGATTTTTTATCCTATATGAGTGCGACGATGCAGAGGCTTTTGCAACATTCAACCTCCCATGGTCAGATGTGTGCTACATTGAAACTGTTCCTGTAATGGGATCAACCGATTTCATGTCAATAATGAGCAAAAGGAACTGAATCCCCTTTTTTCAGGGGATTATTTTTATTTCTTTTTCTTCTTTTCCTAATAATAAGTTAATAGGGCCAACAGGGAATGCTTTTGTTGGATAACCATAAACAAAATTGCCTTCACTGTCTGAAACGATTGTTTGTGAAGCTTTGATCTTCAATAGAACATCTTCGACACTTTCAGTCTCTCCATTTATGATTATATCATAGTTTCCTGAAGGAACATCTTTGTCAATGTATACAGCCCGTCCATTTTCAGCTTCTCTGTACTGCTTAAAAGGTATCAGCATTCGAACTGTGAAGGTCATATTCTTGACTTCATATGCCTCGACATGGAATTCGTTTGGTATTGAATTTATTGCTACGTCATCGAACCTGTGCTCATACTTATTATCATTAACAGGAATTGACATCTCGAAATTGACGTCTAATTTTATACTTTTTTCAGGTTTTGTTTTACCTGAGATAATTAACTCCTCGCCTTGCTTTAATTGAATAGCAGACACATCCCATTCAATCATATCTCCATGAGATATTTCGGGAACTGGTCTATAGAATAATGAATTTATTTTCTTGATGAGCGTAAGGAATAGATTATAATCTTCTTTGGTCGTGATGATACCCCCATATGATTTACTTACCCCAATAGTAGGCAAAATAATAATTTACTGCTTTTATCTAAATGAATTTGTGGCTTTATGTACTGATCTCACTGCAATTTTCAGGAGAAGTAGCCGAGGGATAGTAGAAAAGTTAAGACAAGGTTGTAATTACTTCTGGTTCCACCAAATTCCCCCATTTGTCCATACAATTACATTAAAATGGATACTATTTAGATGTATTGAGAAGTTGTTATTTTGAACATCTTATCCTGATTTGACAAAATATAGACAGGAATTAATTTCTTGCATTTTGTTTTCTGCTTTGGAAAGTAAATCAAATAATTCACAGAAAGTTCAAATGTCTCTGCTCATCATTATCATTATATAACCCAATAACACTATATATTAAGATTGAATAGATGCATTGATATTTTAAGATATAATGAAAATAATTAATTTACACTCAAATACATAGTGACCGAAAATAAAGGGGAAGTTGGTACATGCTTTCAGTCATAATTCCAGCATACAACGAAGGGCATCATATACACGACAATTTATTAGAAATTGATGATGAACTGAGGACTTTTTGTGATAGCTTTGAAATTATATTTGTCAACGATGGCAGTACTGACCATACATTAGTAGAAGCAAAAAGGGCAGCTGAAAAGACAGATAATATAAAGATAATCTCCTACACCGAAAACCAAGGAAAGGGGAACGCTACCATAGAAGGTTACAAAGCTGTATCCAAAGGATTGGTCAGCATTCTTGATGCTGATCTTGACATCCCACCAAAACAGATCGAACCATTGCTGAAAATGATCTCCGAAACGGGTGCCGATTTTGTGATCCAATCGAAGCGACATCCCCATAGCAATGTGAAAGGTTTTCCCATCAAAAGACGATTTTTAAGTCGGTCATACAATTTACTGATCAAACTATTGTTCGATCTACCTGTTTCTGATACACAGGTCGGGGTCAAACTCTATCGTAAAGATGTTGTGAACACGATCATGCCAAAGTTGTTGGTTAAACGATATGCAGCAGATGTTGAACAGATCGTTCTCGCACACAAACATGGTTATAAGATCGAGGAATGTCCTGTACAAATTGATTTCGACCCAGCAGGGGACCGAATGAAATTGAAGGACATATTAAATATTGTAGTTGATACAGCTTCGATCTACTATAGGTTGAATATTTTGAGATATTACGATTGTCCAAATGGTACTCTGATCCATTCGAATGAAAATGTGTACCGTGATGATAAGGTGATGGATTGAATATCCTCATATTCAACTGGCGTGACATAAAAAATCCCGCAGCAGGCGGTGCAGAAGTATTCACACATGAGATTGCAGAACGGCTTGTTGCACAGGGACACAACGTTTCCATTTTTACAGCTGGTTTTAAAAATTCCAGATCATCAGAGGTCATTAATGGAGTTAAAATATTCAGAGATGGAAATCGCTATACAGTCTATCTGAAAGCTAAAGGTTTCTACAAAAAACATTCCGGCAAGTTTGATGTGGTTGTGGATGAGATAAATACCAGACCGTTCATGGCGCCTAAATTCGTGAAGGACGGCACTCCTGTCGTGGCGTTGATCCACCAGCTTGCAAGAGAGTTCTGGTTCCTGGAAACAAAGTTCCCCATAAACTGGCTTGGATATCATGTTCTTGAGGACATGTGGCTCAAGAACTATGTGGACATACCCACATTGACAGTGAGCAATTCTACGAAACAGGATCTTGTTGACCTGGGATTCAAAGACATATCCATCATCCCTGAAGGATTGAACATTACACCGCTCGATTTGATGCCTGAGAAAGAGGAAGACCCTACTTTTGTCTTTGTTGGCAGGATGGGACATGCAAAACGCCCGGACCATGTCGTTAAAGCATTTTCTATTATCAAAGAACACCGCCCGGACGCAAAGTTGTGGATGGTCGGTGATGGTGCAATGAAAAAGCAACTGGAAGCAATGAATCCTGATGGCGTGACATATTTTGGATTTGTCAATCAGGAGAAAAAGCATGAACTCATGTCGCGTGCCCATGCGATTCTTGTCCCAGGCATTCGGGAAGGATGGGGGCTTGTTGTCACAGAAGCGAATGCCATGGGTACGCCTGCAATAGGCTATAACATCCACGGGTTGCGCGACTCTATACGTGACAAGAAGACTGGAGTTTTGTGTGAGCCGAATCCAGAGGCAATGGCTGAAACAGCATTAGTGTTCCTGAAAGATGATTCTTTGCGAGAGGTACTATATGATAACATACTCGATTCCGCAAGAGAATTTGATTGGGACAAGAGTGCGAAAGTATTCCTCAAATCCTTGGAGACCGTATTATGAAAAATGAACTTGTTTCAATAAGATTTCACCATGATACTCAAATGGCATATACTTGCATCCTCCATCCTTGCAGTAATTAAGTTATATTTCCAATAATATTCTGAAATATTGGGCTAAAATATGGAAATTATAAATACAAAAATAGAAGGTCTGTTTATACTGAAACCAAAGGTATTCGGTGATGAAAGAGGATACTTTTTTGAGAGCTACAATGCGAGAATACTCGAGAAACTAGTTAGAAAAAAGTACAATTTCGTTCAGGACAATGAATCCAGATCATCCTATGGAGTGATACGAGGTCTTCACTACCAGTTAGAACCATACAGCCAGACCAAACTCGTTCGTGTTATTCAAGGAACCGTTTATGATGTGGCAGTAGACCTTCGAGAAGGGTCTTGCACGTTTGGTGAGTGGGTTGGTGTTGAACTCTCAGAGGATAATAAAAAGCAGTTCTTGATACCAAAGGGGTTTGCACACGGTTTCGCTGTGTTGAGTGAAACTGCTATATTTGCTTACAAATGTGACGATTATTATCATCCAGAAGCAGAAGGCGGTATTGTGTATGATGATCCTACACTGAACATCGACTGGAAGGTCAAAAAGGAAGATGCTATAGTAGCTGACAAGGACAAAGAATTGCCCACATTTGAAAGCACCAACATCCCTTATTAAATGAATTCAAGTTACCAGAAAACCAAGGAGTTAGATACATTGAAATTACTTGTCACAGGAGGATGCGGATTCATAGGTAGTAATTTTGTCCGCATGATGCTACAAAGAGATCCAGATTGCGAGATCACAAATATTGATAAATTGACCTACGCAGGAAACCCTGAGAATCTGAAGGACATACAGGACAATCCAAATTATTCATTCATAAAGGGGGACATCTGTGACCCACAAATTGTAAAAAAGGCAATGGAAAATGTAGATACAATAATCCATTTCGCAGCAGAGAGTCATGTGGACCGATCTATCGAGGATGGATCAGTTTTCGTGAGGACGAACGTTCTTGGAACAAATACATTGCTAAATTGTGCATTACGATCCGACATCAAGAAATTTATCCATGTTTCAACCGATGAGGTATATGGGAGCATCGAAAATGGTTCATTTAAAGAAGAGGACAATCTTGAACCATCTAGCCCATACTCATCAAGCAAAGCAGGATCCGACCTTCTTGCAATGTCATATCACACAACATACGGCTTACCAGTGAGTATCACAAGATGTACTAACAACTTCGGCCCATACCAGTTCCCCGAAAAACTCATTCCTCTTTTCGTAACTAATCTCATGGAAGGTGAGAAAGTGCCTGTTTACGGAACTGGTCTGAACATAAGGGACTGGATCCATGTTGATGACCATTGCACAGGCATTGATTTTGTACTCCAAAACGGAAACTCCGGCGAGGTTTACAATATAGGTGGGGGAAGTGAACTCACAAACTTGGAGATTACACACCGTATACTGGAAACCCTCGGAAAGGATGAATCCATGATCAGGTATGTGGAAGACCGTAAGGGCCATGATTTCCGCTATTCCCTTGACTGCACCAAACTAAAGAAAATGGGCTGGAAACCGGAATATGACTTCAAGACAGCCCTTGAGAATACGATTAACTGGTATATTGAGAACAGATGGTGGTGGGAACCATTAAAACGTTGATCCTTGGTGCCAGCGGAATGCTGGGATCTGATTTATGCAGAGTATTTCCTGATGCTGTGAAACTTACACATAAGGATCTTGACATTACTGACAGGACCAAAGTTATAGAGTTCATCAAGAGGATAAAACCCGATGTTGTGATCAACGCTGCCGCCTACACAAACGTAGACGTATGCGAAGATGAGCAGGAGATTGCTTTCGAGGTCAACGGACACGCACCCAGCTATATCGCACAGGCCTGTTCCGACATCGACGCAATTCTGGTCCACTTTAGTACCGATTATGTCTTTGATGGCTCAAAAAAAGAATACGTGGAATCTGACATCACCAACCCCATCAATGTCTACGGCCAGTCCAAACTGATGGGTGAGCAGGAGATCATCAAAACCACGGACAAATACAGGATTATACGCACCTCCTGGCTTTTTGGGAAAAACGGAAAGAACTTCGTAGATACGATGTTAAGGCTCTCAAAAGAAATGGAAACCGTAAAAGTCGTCAACGACCAGTTCGGCAAACCCACCTACACAGCAGATCTGGCCTGTAAGACCGCTGAGATCATCAACCTTGACCCCGGCATCTACCACATAACTAACGAAGGCCAATGCACTTGGTACGAATTCGCATCTGAGATTATCAATAACACAATTCCATGTTCCAGTGAAGAACTCACCACAAAAGCAAAACGCCCAACCTACTCAATCCTCACGAACACAAAAATAACTTCCATGAGACATTGGAAGAATGCACTTAAAGAATACTTGAAGGAGAGTCAATTATGAAAGGAATAATCCTCGCAGGTGGCACAGGCAGCAGGCTGTACCCCCTGACCAAAGTCACGAACAAGCACCTGCTTCCAGTCTACGACAAACCCATGATCTACTACCCCCTGCAAACCCTTTTAGATGCAGGAATAGATGACATAATGATAGTATCTGGCCGTGGCCATGCAGGTCATTTTCTGGAACTTCTTGGGTCCGGCTCCGATTTTGGGGCAAGATTCACCTACGAGATACAGGACGAAGCAGGTGGAATTGCCCAGGCCCTGAATCTGGCACGCGATTTTGCAGACGATGATGACATCACTGTAATCCTTGGAGATAACATATTCCAGGACAGTATCCGTGATGTAGTACAGTCTTTCAAGGCAGGTGCACAAATATTTCTGAAACAAGTTCCTGATGCTGCAAGGTTTGGTGTTGCAGAGGTGGATGAAAGCAGTGGACAGGTGCTTGGTATCGAGGAGAAACCTGAAGTGCCAAAGTCTGATTATGCTGTGACTGGGCTATACGTTTATGACAGCAGTGTGTTTGAGATCATAAGGACACTAAAACCTTCTGGACGGGGTGAACTTGAGATCACGGATGTGAACAACGAATATATACGGCAAGATGCGATGAAATATTCAGTTATTGAGGGACAATGGAGCGATGCCGGGACCTTTGAGAGTCTGCTCCGGGCAGGATTGATGGTGCAAAAGATATTTTGAATTAAAATATTTGAGCAGGTGTAAGCAATATGAAAGAGCCATTAGTTTCTATAGTTATCCCAACCAAAAACAGCGCTGAATTTTTGGATGAATGCCTCATATCCATTAGCAAGCAAGCTTATAAAAATATAGAGGTAATCATTATAGATGGTCAATCCAAAGATGGAACCATCGAATTAGCTCAAAAACATAAATGCAACATTTATCAGTTTAATCCTAATGTTCTTAAAGGTACCTTTGATGCCCCTCATAGAAGAAATTATGGGGCCAAGAAAGCAAAAGGTGAATTTGTATATTATGTTGATGCGGATATGGAATTGACCCCTAATGTGTTGCTGGATGCGGTGCACCTATGCGAATCAGGTTATCAAGCTATTATTATTCCAGAAGATTCGTTTGGAGTAGGTATTTGGGCACAGGCCAAAAATCTGGAACGAAGATGCTATTATGGAGATAATTCAATAGAAGCACCTAGATTTTTAAGAAAAACAATATGGATGGAATTAGGTGGATTGGATGAAAGTTTGGGCGGAGGAGGCGATGATTGGGATTTACATCAAAAACTTTTGGACAAACAATATACAGTAGGTCGAACTAAAAGTTTAGTGATGCATAACGAAGGTAACCTCACGCTTAAAAAACTGATCAAAAAAAGATTTATGTATGGTCTTGATTCGGCTAAATATATCAAAAAAAGGCCAAATGAAGGGATTAAAAGTTATTTTCCGATAAGGAAAGCATATATCGCAAATTGGAAATTGTTTTTAAGTAGACCAATCGACACTATTGCTTTTATAATAATGAGAACAGTGGAATATCTGGCGGGTTTTTCTGGTATCTTATACGCATTTTATAGACATTGGGTGAGAAAATGAACAATTTCTGGACTGATAAAAAAGTACTCATAACCGGCGGACTTGGATTTGTGGGTTCAAATTTTGTTGAAGAATTACTTAAAATGGGTGCATATGTTACTTGTGTTTATCTTAATGGCAAAAAAAATACTTTAACAAATTTGAATTTACCAGAATCTAAGCTGAAATTTAAGCAGATCGATCTACAAGATTACAATCAAATTGTGAAAGAATGCAAACAAATAGATGTCATTATCAATTGCGCTGCCCTTGATGGTAATACAGAATTTAAAATAAATCATTCTGCTCAAATTATGGATGTAAATCTTAGAATCACTTCAAACATTCTAAATAGTGCTAAAATGAATCAGGTGGAAGATGTTGTGATGATAAGTTCTGCTGAAATTTATTCTGTTCGTGCTAATAACCCAATTGATGAAGATGATGATCATAAAAAGTACAATGATTATACTGCCAATGGTTATATTCTGTCTAAGCAGTACGGCGAAATTCTCAGCGAACTTTATGAAAATGAATATGGAATGAATATTTATCGACCTCGTCCAACGAATATATACGGCCCCAGAGATCATTTTGGTGATGGAACTAATCGAGTGATACCAAGCATAATAAAGAAAGTTCTAAACAATGAAACTGTCGAAATATGGGGTGATGGGAGCCAAATTCGGCAGTTCATTTATGTCAAAGATTTTGTTTATTCTGTTTTAAAGATGGTTGAAAATAAGAAAATCCATAAGCTAAATATTGCAAATAATGA
>Ga0255368_10090_pt1 | contig 20934 bp, 18 predicted proteins | sample ANMaggSeSYBR01E6_FD_182094 | JGI IMG/M metagenome (GOLD analysis project Ga0255368, IMG submission 182094) | Sediment cell enrichment communities from methane seep in Santa Monica Basin, California, United Staets - ANME aggregate JGI... | ecosystem: Environmental > Aquatic > Marine > Cold seeps >...
ATTCCCATCGGTGGCTCTCTTAATTTCCCTGGTTACCTTCAATTAAATCATCCAAACCTCTATTTATCAGTTGACGTATAGAACCGGATTGGATATATTTATAGTGACCTTTTCAATCGACCCCACTCTGCTTAATCCGGGATTCCCCTCCCGGAATCTTTGAACCAAAAAGGAGCATAAGATGTCAGAAGACCAGGTACCTTTGGAGTACACATCCCAAGGCAAACTCAAATCAACCCATTACAACCGGGAGTTGGCAAACTTGCAGCAAGAGCTGGTCAAGCTCCAATACTGGATCAAAGAGCAGGGTTTAAAGGTTTGTGTAATCTTTGAAGGCAGGGACGCAGCGGGAAAAGGGGGAGTGATAAAAAGAATCACTCAGCGACTTAATCCCCGTATTGTTCGTGTGGTTGCTCTTGGTATTCCCTCTGACAAAGAAAAACAACAGTGGTATTTTCAACGTTATGTACAGCATCTTCCCACCGCTGGTGAAATGGTTCTCTTTGACCGCAGTTGGTACAACCGGGCGGGAGTAGAGCGGGTAATGGGATTCTGCACCGATGATGAATACAGAGATTTTATGCGCACCTGTCCGGAATTCGAACGAATGCTGGTTCGTTCCGGGGTTCAATTGATAAAATATTGGTTTTCGGTAAGCGATGAGGAACAGGAACGCCGCTTCCGAGTCCGCAACAATGATCCAGTCAGACGCTGGAAGTTGAGTCCCATGGATTTGGGATCCCGATCAAGGTGGGTAGAGTATTCCCGGGCAAAAGATGCCATGTTTATGTATACAGACACCGAGAAAGCTCCCTGGCACGTGGTGGACGCAAACATTAAACGCCATGCCCGATTAAACTGCATCAGCCATATGCTCAGCTTGATTAATTACCAGGATTTAACCCCCGATCCGATTGAACTGCCTCCCAGACAGCGGGACCCGGGATACAAACGTCCCCCAATTACCAGTCAGAAATGGGTTCCTGCTATCTACGGCACAAATGCGGTAGAAGAAACCGGTCCTGGTTAAACGTCAATCATGCTTCATAAAATTAGATCAAATCCGTGATAACAAAACGAAATTTCATTATCCGATCCTATCAACCTGCAGATTGGCAATCAATCTGCCAGATTCACGACCTGGCGAGACCTGATGAATTAGCCGGCTCTTGTGATCCAAGAGCTTTTGTCCCCATTGAAGAAGATAAGGAAGTCGAACACCTCAAACTCTGCCAAAAAATAGTCGCGGTTTCAAATGACCGGGTAGCTGGGTTTATTGGGGTGGATGAAGGATATATCGGATGGTTATATATCCATCCGGATTATTACAAGCAGGGTATAGGCCGTGAGCTTCTAAAAGAAGGACTTAAGCTTATTAAGGAAAAGGCTTGGACAATCGCCCTGGCAGGTAATTCTCCCGCGGTAAATTTGTATCAAAGTGAAGGATTTATTGAAGTTAACCGGTACAAAAGCGACAATGCGGGATATCCTTGCATCTGTGTACGTCTGGAAAAAGAAATCTAATACTATTTTATTTTTAATTTTTGTAACTGATTACCAATCAATTTACTCTTTTTCCCAAAACCTGAGAAATTATCATTCCCCCTAACATCAGAAAACTGCCAAACAATGCCCTGGGAGTGAGAACTTCCCCAATTAACAGCCAGCCCCAGAATACCGCAAATACGGACTCAAGACTGAGCAAAATTGCAGCATGAGCAGGTTTAGCATCTTGCTGAGCAATCACTTGTAAAGTATAGGCAAGTCCGATGGAAATCACTCCTCCATAAAGGATAGGAATCGCGACTGCTAAAATCTGCTGCAGTTGAAATTCCTCAACGAAAAAGCCAATCCCAAAACTGATCAAAGAGGTGAATAAAGCCTGAACAAATGATAATCGGATTGGATCAACTCGCGGTGAAAATCTGGCAATAAACTGGACATGTCCAGCCCAGAACAAAGCCCCCAACAACACATAACTATCGCCCTGATCAAGTTTTAATCCCTGGGTTGCGCTGAGAAAATATAATCCAACTACAGCAAATACTGCGCCCAACCAGGTTTGAACAGGCGCTCGGTCTCCCCAAAGCATCCCCAGAAGAGGCACTATGATGACATATAATCCGGTTACAAATCCTGCTTTTCCAGCTGTGGTGTAGACCAATCCAAGCTGTTGAAAAGTGGCTCCGAAGAACAGGAATAATCCCGCTGCACTTCCTATTAAAAGTGTTCTCTTGAAATCAGCTTTATTCCCCGGGTTTCTATTTTTCCTGATGACAATTATTGGAACCAGCGTCAGGGCGCCAACCAGGAACCGGAATCCGTTGAAAATATACGGTCCCAATTCCTGCATCCCCAGCCGTTGCGCCACGAAACCACCGCCCCAGATTACAGCGGTAATGAGCAATAGAGAGTTAGCCCTAAATTCCTTAGAACTTTTCGATTTATTAGATTTTTCCATAGTAATCTTTCTCAGTATACCCCAAGAGAAAATTTTATTTCCACCATGAAAATAATCCCAAATAACAGCCAGTGTTTTATCGTATACTTCTTCTATGTATTAGAAAGCTAAAAAATCCCGGAGAAAAACCATGAATGTGATTGAACAAATCCATGAACACCGCTCTATTCGTGAATATAAATCAGACCCAATCCCGAAAGATCTCCTGGATGAAATTCTGGAAGCCGGAATCCGGACTTCATCTTCTGGCAATATGCAAACCTATTCAATCGTTGTCACCCGTGATCCCAGTTTGCGGGAACAACTCCTGGTACCTCATTTACAACAAACCATGGTAGTTGATGCTCCAGTCCTGTTGACTTTCTGTGCTGATTTCCACCGTATGCGGCGCTGGCTTGCCCTTAGCGATGCGCCGGATAACTTTGACAATTATTTCAGCTTCATGGTTGCGGCAATTGATGCTGTCCTGGTTTCTCAGACAGTCGCACTGGCCGCAGAATCGAAAGGTCTGGGAATCTGTTATCTGGGAAGCACCTTTTCCAACGCGGATCAAATTGGAGAAATATTAGACCTTCCAAAAAACGTGATACCCGTGACTGGATTTTCGCTTGGGTATCCGGCGGAAGACCCTGATCTAAGAGACCGGTTGCCAGCGTCCGGACTAATTCATCAAGAAAAGTATCGATCAATCAGCGATGCAGAAATCCTGGACATTTACGAGAAGAGAGAAGTAGCAGGCTGGAAGCGTTATATGCAATCCAAGCGGTTAAAAACATTAATCCAGGAAAGCGGTGTGGTAAATCTGGCTCAACTTTATACCACCGTAAAATATAACAAATCTTCCCACCAGGCTTATTCGCGGAAGATATTGGACTATTTATCTCAGCAGGGTTTTATGAATAACGCGCCAGAATAAATCCAACCAGACTGATGCTGAGTGGCACAATCCTTTCAGTCAACCTGGTCTTTTCTATCGCTGCAGGCATGCCGTTTTCCACAATTCAGGAAGTTTTCTCCCATAAAGCAGCTATCAGGCCTGTGCCTAGCAGTCCCAAATCAGCCGCGTCTCTTGCTTCTGCAGGCAGCTCCGCCACCGCTGCCGCCAAAGGTCATCGAAGCGCCCACCAGGAATCCAAAGGTATACCAACCGCCATTATTATGCACTTCAAACACATAGATGGCTTTGGAAAATAAAGACAGAATGAATGTAATGGGGGATATCAAACCATGCCAGATCCCAGACCAAAAACCTGCCACGTCACCATCTTCATCTGGTATATTTCGCAGTTGATTTGGACCTGCAGTGCAGGCAGCAAGGATCACAGCCATCCCAACCAGGACTAACAACAAAGTTGATTTATTCATCAACCGTTCCTCCTTTGTAAATTTCATTATCTATATTACGGCAAAACTGCGTTAAAGTTGTAACCCAGTTAAAAGTTAACTATCCAATTAACCACCCATTGAATTTCATGACAGAAAATTATCAAAATCGAACCTTAATTACTTTCAGATGAACTTATTTAGCCCATAAATCCTGCTTCCTTCAAGTATAATACTTCATAATGATAAACAAAAAAACCTCTCTAGTATTTGGCATCGCCGGTGGTACAGGTTCAGGAAAAACAACCGTCGCCAACTACGTCCTGAAGACTGTCGGACATGAAAAAATCGCCTTTTTACCCCATGATGCCTATTATCGTGATCAAACCGACCTCACCCAGGAAGAACGAGCCCAGGTCAATTTCGATCACCCTTCCTCTCTGGAAACTGAGCTATTAATTGAACACATAACAAAACTCCGAAACCAGGAAACCATCCAGCTCCCCACCTATGATTTTAAGACCCACTCCCGCAACCAGGACACAATAACTATCCACCCCCCAACCCATTATTGTAATTGAAGGTATTTTGATCTTTGTCGAGCCAAACCTCCGAGATTTATTTGACCTAAAAATTTACGTAGATACCGATGCGGATATCCGCTTTATTCGACGGCTAAAACGAGATATCGAAGAGCGTGGACGGACAACTGAGTCCGTGATAAATCAATACCTGGAGACTGTCCGCCCCATGCATCTTGAATTTGTAGAACCTTCAAAACGCTACGCCAGTGTGATTATCCCGGAAGGTGGATATAACACTGTAGCGTTAGATTTAATCGTCGCCAGAATTGAAGCCATGCTGCAGGAGTAAACCAATGACCGATTTCACCGCTGTTGATAATTACCTGGAATCCAATTTGCACTCCAGCTTAAATGAACTAAAAACCCTCTGCGCTCAACCCAGCGTAGCTGCTCAAAACCTGGGAATGACAGAAACTGCTCAGATGGTGAAGGATATGCTTAAAGCCAGGGGATTTGAAGCTGATTTATACGAAACAGAGGGTTATCCCGTGGTGATTGCTCACCGACAAGGAATCATCGATAAAACCCTGTTGATCTATAATCATTATGACGTTCAACCCGCGGAACCATTTAACTTGTGGACTTCTCCTCCGTTTGAACCAGAGGAACGAGAGGGTAAAATTTATGGGCGGGGGATTAGCGATGATAAGGGTCATTTTACCAGCAGATTATTTGCGATTGACGCTCTGCTTAATGTTTATGGTGACCTGCCCTGCAACGTTAAATTCATCCTGGAAGGAGAAGAGGAAATCGGCAGCGTTCACCTTCCCCAATTCGTTGAGACTCACCAGGAATTATTGGCTGCCGATGCCTGTATCTGGGAATTTGGAGGAGTAGATCACCGTGATATTCCCCTGCAATACCTGGGCCTTAGGGGTATATGTTATGTTGAATTATCCGTCCAAACTGCGGCAATGGATGTTCATTCAGGACTTGGCGGGTCTCTATTCCCCAATGCCGCCTGGCGCTTGAATTGGGCCTTGAGTACTCTCAAGGATCAAGAAGAACATATCCGGCTGCCAGATTTTTATGACTCAATCCTGCCCCCCTCTGAGAGAGATCTTCAAATGCTTTCAGAACTTCCTCCCGTCAGGGAGGAGTACCAATCCCGTTATGGTATTGACAAGTTCCTCAAAGACTATCAAAACGAAACCGAACTAAGGGTTGCAAGTGTGTTTGAACCAACCTGCACAATTTGTGGTTTAACTTCTGGATACCAGGGGCCAGGGTCAAAAACCGTTTTGCCCGCTAAAGCATCGGCAAAAGTTGATTTCAGATTGGTACCAAATCAAACACCTACACAGGTATTAAAACAATTACGGGAGCATCTCGATCGAGAAGGATTCCCCGATGTAGAAATAGAATTTTTAGGGGGAGGGCCACCTGCCCGGACAGACCCGGATCATCCCTTCGTTAAACTGGTAGTTGAGACATCTACAGATGCTTTTGGGGAAACCATGCAGCTTGTGCCAATGGTAGGCGGATCCGGTCCTAACTATGCCTTTGTGAATACATTAAATTTGCCAGTTGTCACAACAGGAATTGGTTATCCCGGGGGTAATGCCCATGCGCCAAACGAAAATATCCGGATTGATTTGTACCTCAAAGGCGCAAAGCATATTTCCCGTATCCTTCACGCATTTGGCCAAACCTAAAGGATTAAATCTATTTTGCACCAGCAAGTTATAGATCTGCATTACTTCTAACAAATAATCGCAGGAACTTTACCTGAATCATTATGAAAAACACACTGGTTGCTCTGGATATTGAAACTACCGGACTTGACTCACAAAATGACAGAATCATTGAAATTGGAGCGGTCCGTTTTTCAGGTTCAAAAATTGAAGAAGAATTTAACTCTCTGATAAATCCTGGAAGAAATATTCCTCCATTTATCTCCCAACTGACCGGAATCACAGACGCTATGGTCCGCGGGGCTCCCCCGGTTGAAGAAGTCATTGAACAATTGGCTGATTTTACCAAAGACACACCGGTCGTGGGACATAATGTCAAGTTCGACCTCTCTTTCTTGAGAAAACAAGGCATCCTTAAGAAGAACAAAGCCATCGATACTTATGAAATGGCCTCCGTAGTTTTGCCTGCTGAAGGGCGATATAACCTGCGAGCTTTAGGCCAGTCGCTTTCAGTTCCAATGAGGGCGACACACCGGGCGCTGGATGATACCAAGGTTACTCAAGCAATATATCATCTCTTGTACCAGCTAATTCTGGATCTGCCTCTTGGTTTGTTGTCTGAAATTGCCCGTTTGGGAAAAAACACTAACTGGGAAGGAAACCTCCCATTTTCCTGGGCTCTGCAGGAAAAACAGTCCAGTAATCCGGGGGTATCTTTAGAGGCCTATCAGAATCCCCTGCTGGTCATGCCCCCTCCCCAGGAAACAGCACCGCTGCAGCCCAATACCCGGCTGAAAGGCTTAGACCTGGAAGAAGTATCTTCCATTCTTGAACCAGGAGGTCCATTCCATAAACAATTTCCCGAATATGAGCATCGTTCTGAACAATTAGAAATGTTAAGGGCAGCTGCCAAGGCTATTTCAGAAGGCCGCCATTATCTAATTGAGGCAGGAACCGGTATCGGAAAATCTCTGGCTTATTTAATTCCCTCTGCTTTATGGGCAGTGAAGAATCAGCAGCGTGTGGTTATCTCTACAAATACAATCAATCTTCAGGATCAGCTGATCACTAAAGATATCCCTATGCTTTTGGAAACCATGGACCTGAAATGCAAGGCCTCAGTTCTTAAGGGCAGGTCCAATTATTTATGCCCCCATCATCTTGAATCCCTGCGGAAAAGCAAACCAAAGTCTGCTGATGAAATGCGCGTACTGGGCAAGATTTTGGTTTGGCTGGAAACCAGTCAATCAGGTGATCGGGGTGAAATCAACCTTAACGGACCCCAGGAACGCCGAATCTGGAACCGGATTTCCGCTGAACACGAAGATTGTTCAACAGAAGGATGCCTAAAGAGAACCGGTGGGCGCTGCCCTTTCTACAGAGCCCGGCAGGCAGCTCACAGCTCACATCTCATTGTGGTGAATCATGCCCTTTTGTTGGCAGATGTGGCAACCGGAAACAGGGTCCTGCCGGAATATGACACCCTGGTGATTGATGAAGCTCATCACCTCGAGAGCGCTACAACCAATGCGCTCAGTTTCTACACATCACAATCCAATCTTCGGCGGACTTTGAAGACCCTGGGAGATCAGAAAAAAGGTATATTAAGCTGGATAATCTCTCTGGGTCAAAATACCCTCTCGCCAAGTGATTACGGGGCATTAAATCAAATAACTCAAAATATTATTGACCGCTCCTTTAAAACAGAAAGCCGGATGGACGAGTTCTTCCGGTCCATTAACACATTCTTAGAGCGGAATCGGGGAGGGAAACCAATTGGACGTTATACTCAACAAGTCAGAATTCAAAATTCAACAAGATTACAGCCCGATTGGGAGGAGATAGAATCTGCCTGGGACCAAGCACGTCAATCGCTTCATGGACTGCTTGAAGACATCCAAAAACTGTGGGAAGGCATTAGCGAGATACTGCAGGCTGATCAATCAGACGAGAAACAATACGAGCCCATACTCAATGATCTGAGAGAAGCTTCCCGAGAACTATACGAAATGTATGAAAATATTGATGACCTGGTTTTTGAACCAGATCCGAATATGATTTACTGGGTCGAGAGCCATCCTCAAAGGCCTGCCGTAGCTATCCAGGCTGCTCCTCTGCATATTGGTAACCTGATGGAAAGGTACATCTGGTTCGAAAAAAGAGCTGTCATATTAACCTCTGCTACGTTAACCACCGCAGGTAATTTTGATTATATCCGCAGCCGCCTGCAAGCTGATGATGCGGAAGAACTGGCACTCGGCTCGCCATTTGATTATCAAAACTCAGCCCTTCTTTACCTGATTGATGATATCCCTGACCCGTCCGACATCAGGGGACATCAAATGAACATTAACCGGGGATTGATTGACCTCTGTAAAGCTACCGGTGGTCGCACATTGGTTTTATTTACCTCGTACAGCCAACTACAAAAATCTTCAGAAGCCATCACCGGACCCCTGGCCCAGGAAGGAATTATTGTCTATGAACAGGGAAGCGGACCATCGCCACATACCTTGCTAAAAAGCTTCCGCCAGGCTGAACAAGCAGTATTGCTGGGAACCCGCGCCTTCTGGGAGGGTGTGGATATCCCAGGTCAAGATCTATCTGTTCTGGTCATCGCAAAATTACCCTTTCAGGTACCATCTGACCCTGTCGTTGCCGCCCGATCAGAAACCTATCAGGAATCTTTCCAAGAATACATGCTCCCTGAAGCAATTCTCAGCTTCCGGCAGGGTTTCGGCAGGTTAATTCGTTCAAAACAGGATGTTGGGGTCGTTGCTGTTTTTGATAACAGACTGCTCAATAAAAGATACGGATCATTATTCCTGAGCTCCCTACCAGACTGTACAATCCAAACTGGCCCTTTAGCAGAACTAGCGGAAGCTGCCAGCAGATGGCTTAACATCTAAGCCCGTTAAATAGTCAAATCTTGAAATCCATCCCAATATTTGTTATAGTGAAATCAGGCGAGTACTTTATCTGTCCTTTCATCGGGCTCGTGATACCTCAGGCTTATAATTTTTTATAATACCCATGCAGCTCGGAAGTACCCCTTCCGAAGGAGGTGTCAGATGGTTCGCTACAAAGATACTTTCTGGTGTGATGGTTGCGGCATAGAGATTCGCTGGGAACCAGTGTCAATAGATGATCTCATTTATTGCTGCAGGGATTGTTCAGAGGGAAACCAATGCCAATGTGAAGAAATAGAAGACGAATTCCCGACGTCGGAGGAAACAACAAAACTCACCTTGGATCCATCTTTTTAAACAATCAAAGGGCCGCCCCCTGGTAATTGGCTTTGTTGGACATAAGAATTCAAACCAATCTCTCCTCCCCCTGTGCTCTTATCCAGGTGACAGGTGATGCCAGAGCGAAAATCGCTTCGCCCAGAATCCCAACACGGGAGTGTTGGTTCAATTTGAAATTGAAAAATATTTCGTTTACCTCTGGGTGAAAAGGAAAATAATTACTTTAGATACTACCGTTAAGGAGTTTTATCCAATAACGCGATCATTTCTTGCAGCATTTTCTCATTGCGAGCTTTTTGGTCTGATTTTTTTCCGGATACTATCTCTCCGTCCATTTCTGTTAGACAAATTGTCCCATAATCATGGAAGAATGCTCTGCTGGTAGATTTAATTGCTGACGATACAGCCGAAAGCTGCTGCATGATTTCCCGGCAGTCCCGTTCTTCTTCCAGCATAGTTTGAATTCCGCGTACCTGCCCCTCAATTCGGCGCAGACGTTTGATTAATTTGTTCTTTGTCTCCAGGTTCTCAATTTTCATAAGGTGGTTTGGTTATTAAACAGCACACGGCTGGGATTGTCACCCTGCTCAGGTAAACTGGCCGCCCGGTGCGCACCCGCCAGAAGACATGCTCCCGCTGGAAGAACTGCTGAATGATGCTACCGCGGAAATCTTCTTTTGCGTGTCATCTTCTCCGCAATTCGGGCAGGTTGGCGTCAGATCTGCTTCAGAAAAACTTACAAGTTCCTCAAAAGTTTTTCCACAGCTGCTGCATTTATATTCATATAATGGCATTGTAATGATACCTCTCTTCTGAGCTATACTCCCCCCCAGTATACTATATTTTTGCTTCCCTGACAATTCCTCTTGCTTTATTTCATTAAAACTCTAAACTTTACATTCAATCAAGGCGAGTATTTTGTTATCAATATCGCGTTACACTTTATCCAGCCATTCAGATTTGCGCCTTTCCACAGGAGTGAAATCCAGACGATCGATCAATTCGCCATCCACTCGCGCCAGGTATCTTTCACCGCTGAGTTTATCCAGACTGGAGGGCATCAGGATGGTTTGTTTAGGTGTCCAGGGTTTGAATTGTTGTCCTTTCGTTTCCCCCGTTAGATTAAGTTATTAAGGGCTGTTCCAAATGTAATTAGCGCTGCCTTTTTTTCTCTCAAGACTGATTTGGAATCCTACTTTTCTTTTGATTCCCCGTCTTCGGAGGAGGTTTCTTCATTTAAATTCCCCTTAGAACTTTCCTCTACTGACGATTCCTCCTGGTCAGTTACTAAACTCTCCAGTTCTTTATCATCCGGTTTATCTAAATCTCCTTCATCACCAACTGGCTTTTTATCAATGTCTTCCTGAACTTCTTCTATTTCTTCTATAATTTCAGCAATTGGCTCAGCTTCGCCGCCGTCTACCAACAAACCTTCTTGCGCATCTTCAAGGTTCATCATCCAATCCATCTGTTCTGAAACAGGCACCCGCCGCATGCTTAATGAGACCCGCTCCCTTCCTGGGTCAATTCCCATGATCCGGACCAATACTAAATCACCTTTCCTAACAGCACTTTTTGGATCTTCGATATTTTCATAACCGACTTCGCTGACATGTACCAGCCCTTGCAATCCTTCCTTGAGTTCAACAAAAGCGCCAAAATCAAGGACTGAAATTACTTTTCCATCAACCAGATCACCCTCATTGTATTTCTCTACCAATTCATGCCAGGGATTAGGAAGCAGCGCTTTACGGCTGAGGCTGACCCTTTCCTTTTCCAGGTCAACTCCCACAACTTTAACTTCGATCTCGTCGCCTGCTTTAAAGAGTTTTGCAGGTTTATTAACCCGGAACCAATCAATTTCTGATTTGTGAACCAAGCCATCTACTCCTTCAAGGTCCACAAAAAGGCCAAAATCAACGACATTAACAACCCGCGATTTGATCACTGTCCCAACTTCAATTTCTTTTAATCTCTTCTGTTTTTGGTCTTTTTGAGCAACCCGGGCAGAAAATACTAACCGTCCTTCTTTCTGATCCACTTCAATCGCTTTAACAGGCAATAATTTCCCCATTAATCCCGATTTTATTTCCCCTGTCTTTTGAGCGCTCATCCCTCTGCGAATGGATGGTATGTGTGAATTAGGAATAAACCCTCTTAAGGTTTCGTATGCAACCAGTAAGCCTCCCCGGTTCTGGTCGACAACCTCGAGTTCAATTAACTCACCCCCCTGGGCTAATTCCTCTGCTTTTATCCAGGTTTTCTTAGATAAAGCCTTATGCAAAGAGACCAGTAAATCATCATCCCCCAGAGGAGTTCTGAGAACACTGACAAAAATCTCATCACCAACAGCCAGCCCCTGGCGGATCTCTTGATCTACTTTTTCAAGATCTTGCCCAGGAATAATTGCATCACGCTTGAATCCTACATCAAGCAAAATTGAACTTTCCTGAATACTCAAAATTGTTCCTTTCAGGATTTCTCCTTGCTGGGGTTTATCAACATCATAATGATCAACAAAATCCTTGAACCATCCCGGCTGCTCCATCGAGGAATCTTCTTCCCGGGATTGATTTTCACCCTGATGTTCCAAATTCTCGTTCTCCATAAAACTTTTCTTTTAACTCCCAGATCTGGTGTTCCTGGCGCGTAATCTTTCTTTTTTCCTTCAAAATAGATCAACTGCCGTTTTGTTCTGCAGGCAGTAACTTTTTCCAACTGAGACCATCTTTATTGCCCTCGCTCCAGTTCAAATTATGACAAACTTTATATTTTTTGTCAAACACTCCCCTTTCCTCAGGGGGAAAAAATATATCCCACGCCCCACTTGTTCTGGATTAACCTGGGATTTTTTGGATCATCTTCAATTTTTTTCCTCAACCGCCGCATATGCACAAATAACCCCTGGCGAGATCCTTTCTCAGGACCCTCCCAGGCTCGTTCAATTATCTGTTCATAAGGCATAATTTGCTTCCTGTGCTGTGACATATACGAGAGAAGATTGTATTCTATAGGTGTAAGTTCTACTATCTTTCCCCTTAACCACACTTGCCTGGTTGAATAGTTAATTCTTAGATCACCTGAGTTAAACACATCAGGCGCAAGATCAGGGCTGGATTGTCTTCCTCTCCTGATATGTGCCTCAATTCGGACCAGAATTTCATCTACCAGAAATGGCTTATTCACAAAATCATCAACCCCTGCCTGGAAAGCTTGGATCAGGTCATCTGGATTTGATTTGGAACTGACCATTAGTATCGGTACTGCTGACCAGCGTCTTATGCCCTGGGTGACCATCAAACCGTCCAGTCCGGCCAGGTTTCTGTCAATCACCACCAGATCTGGGTTAATTACCTGAGCCATGTCCAGAGCAGTGCTGCCCTCCACGGCCAAATCCACCCGGTAACCTATCTTTTCCAGCTCTTTTTTAAATATTACCTGGTATTCTGGTTGAGAATCTGCCACTAATATTCTGCCAGACTGAGTGTGTTCCTGGAGTAAATCCCTGTCAGATTCACGTTGATCATGCTCCAAGATAGACTCAGGAAGAATCAATTCGATAAATAATCCTGTATTGATTTCAGCTGGAGGGCTGAAAATCTTAAATTCGCCTCCCTGGACGGTAATTAATTGCCAAATTATATACAGGCGAGGGTTTTCTTCTCTCCTTTCAACCAAATCAGCTGACGCCTGCGTTATTCCACTTTGAAAAGCGATTCTGACTTTGTCCCCCATACCATCACAACTTATCTCTACCTTGTCTGCTGCCGGAGTGTCCTGCAGCATCTCTTCCAAGATATATTCAAAAATTAGCCTGGTCAGAGCAGGATCAACCCGGATAGACAGACCCTCAGAAACATCAGTTTCACGGCGAATTACCCGGTTATTCATACTCTCATTTTTCCTGATTACTTTATTCAATAAATCCCATACATTAACGGATTCCGGGTAAAATGGTATCCGGTCAAAAAACTGAATAAAATTCAAAATTTGATCCAGTTTATTGTTTAATTTACCAATCTGCTCGTTCATCTCGGCTAAAAATTCCTCACTGATTTCTTTAGTCCAGGTCTGAATGTTCCCAGTTAAAGCGCTTATATTGCCTTGAATCCCTGCGCTGATTTTCCGTGTTTCTTTACTCATCTCCCGCAGCATTTTAACCTGGCGTTTGTAAACCAGTTTTTCTACAGACCGGTCAATGATCAATCCTCCCCATTCACTGGCAGATTCTTCAGCAGATTCCATGGGGAACAGGATGATTTCCAGGCATTTTTGCGCTTCGCTTCTCAGATCCAGTTTTACGACAGGCCATTTATGGATACTTTGAACTGCTTCGTTCAAAGCAGATTGTGCACAACCAGGATCTTGCGCTAAAGATACAAGAAATTTGAAAAAATCCTGGTATGATTTACCGGTAAGGCTCTCCTCAGGAATATCAAATAAGTCGTCAAATATCAGATTGACAGCGACGATTTTGTTGTCCCGTGAAATCAAAAATAATCCAAGCGGGAAGAATGCACCCGAATCCTCCCAATGGAAACTATTTCTCAGGTATAATTCTTGTTTAGGTGTTTGGTACTGTCCCGTTTTTGGGAGTTTCCTTTCATTATCCATAAAAATCATTCTAGCACGGCATAAAACACTGGTCAATGTAAGCAATTCGTAAGTTTATGTTGCTATTTGATATTGCATTGTAGGTTTTTAGCGGTATACTTTAGGGGAGATAGGCAAACACGAATCAGACCATATTGTTTGCAGAAAATCAAGTTCAAAGAATATTAGGCCACTACACAGAAAGGGTGAGCACAAAAGGCATCGCCCTTTCTTTATGAGTGCCGAAAAGAAAGGATGTGAGAAGACTTGGCTGTAAGAGTTGACCTACGACAGAATGAATCGCAAAAGCAAATGCAGAAGCGTTTTCGGAAAAAAGTATCCCGCAGCGGTGTGTTAAGCACTATCCGGCGGAAAAGATGGTTTGTTTCCAAAAGCGAACTGGCTCGAATTCAAAGAAAAAAAGCGATTCGCCGGCGCAAGCGCCGTTTGGCAAATAAGAGACGAGCGAAGAAGCAAGGTTCACAGACCTATTAAGCAGATCCGCTTACGATCCGGTTTACGGTTTTCAGGTGTTAGACAAATTCAATTGTTTTTCTCCTATGCCGCTAATTAAATAAAGAGGTACCATGGCAAAAAAAGAGGAAAAATTGCGAATGGAGGGGACCATCACAAAGGCCCTGCCAGGAACACAGTTTTCAGTTGAATTGGATAATGGACACGAGATTTTAGCCTATCTCGCAGGAAAAATGCGCAAATACTATATCCGTGTTCTGCTTGGAGATCGGGTAACCGTGGAGATGTCAACCTATGACCTATCCAGGGGCCGGATCGTTTACCGCCACAAAAAAGGGCAGCCCCCTCCCTCTGAGAAAAAAGAGTAAGTTGGTCTTCCCTTTTAAAGAAGGGCGCAGCAACATTTTTAGTACGGTGAAGACTTTACATCTCCCGTATTGATTTAGCAGTGTTTTAAACAACATAAACAACACTTTTATAGTCAGATCTGTTAGTTTCAAAAACTATAATATGAGTAAAAATACTTCTACCTCAACTAAATCTGATAAAAATATTCTTTTAAATCCCATTCACGAACTCATCGAACTTGGCCACTCCCAGGGTTATGTTACTTTCTCAAATATTCTCAACTACATCCCCGATGCAAAAAAGGATGTTACCAGCCTGGAAAAAGCGTTTGCTTCCTTGCTAAAAGAGGATATTCCCTATCTGGAAGAAGATGACGAAGAAGAAATTGAGTCAATTTTCTCTGAAGATGGCGGAAACGGAAAACCTGAGGACGAGGATGATCTCGACGAGGAACTTGAAAACCGGCTAAGCACGATTGATACCAACGACTTAATTGAACTTTACTTTAAAGAAGCTGCCAGTATCCCCCTTCTTTCCAAAGACGAGGAAAAAGAACTCTCCAAACGAATTGAGCGGGGACGATTAGCCCGCAAGGAGATGGCACGCGGCAATGTAGCTGATGATCGCCGCGCAAACCTGCACCAGATGATTGAAGATGAATGGACAGCTCTCGACCACCTGATCACTGCCAATTCACGGCTGGTAATCAGCGTTGCTAAAAAATACATGGGTCGGGGAGTACCTTTCCTGGATTTGATCCAGGAAGGAAATATTGGTTTGATGCGGGCAGCAAAAAAGTTTGACTATTTGCGTGGTTACAAATTCTCTACGTACGCCACCTGGTGGATCCGTCAAGCTGTTACCCGGGCAATTGCAGACCAGGGCCGGACTATCCGCGTACCTGTCCACATGGGAGATAAAATCTCAAAAATGTTCCGGATGCAAAATGATTTGAAACAATCGCTAGAAAGAGATCCATCCATCGAAGAATTGGCAGATGCCCTGGATGAAGCTCCGGAAAAAGTGCAATATATGATGAAAGTTGCCCGGAGACCTCTTTCCCTGGAAATGCCCACAACCAAAGAAGGAGATGCTGTTCTAGGTGATTTTGTCGAGGATTTAGAGACACCACTGCCAGATGAAACAGCCACTAAACATCTACTTAAGGAACATCTTGAAGAAGTAATGGAAGCTCTTCCTTCCCGAGAAGTTCGGATCTTGCGGCTTCGCTATGGTGTTCCTGATGGAAAAAGCCACACCCTCCAGGAAGTGGGTGAAAAAGTCGGTGTTTCAAGGGAACGGGTAAGACAAATAGAAGCGCAAGCACTTCGCCGGTTACGGCAGCCCCGCATACAAAGAATTTTACGTGACTACTTGGAAAAACACAAAAATACCTAAGCGGCTGTGATAAAATAGCTGACTGGAAAACCTTGCTCTGGTAAGGTTCTCAACAAACGGAGTACAGCATGACTGAAGAACAAAAAACCTTTTCAAAAGGAGATTGGGTTTCCCATCTTCATCATGGAGTTGGGCAGGTCGAAGGTATTGAAAAAAAATCGCTTGGAGGCGAGAGCAAAGAATATTATAAAGTTCAAACCCGAAACGGTGTATACTGGATACCCACCGACAATGTTGAAACCGAACGAATCCGGCCGGTTGTAAGTGAAAAAATGCTGCAAAAAGCCATAGTCATTCTGGAAGCACCTCCAGAAAAAATGGACAGCAAACACACTAACCGCAAAAATCGTATCACCGAAGTGACCACTGATGGCAATTTACCGGGTTTTTGTGCCTTGCTGAGAGATCTTCATGCAAAGCGCGCAGACGATAAATTGAATACTACGGAGCAGCGTGCTCACAGCAATATAAAGAAAAAAATCGCCTCGGAGTGGTCAGCAACCCGAGAAATATCTTTACAAGAAGCAAATAAAGAGCTGAATAAAATATTACGGAGAATTAAACCGCTGGAAAAGAAGTCCAAGAAAAAATAAGAAGAGCAAGAAATCTTTGCCAGGAGAACTTAAGCTATGGGTAAAAAAAGCATAAAAACACATCAAGCAACTGCCAAACGTTTTCGTCTTACCGGCAGTGGAAAAATAATGCGCACAAAAGGACATCACGGTCACTTCCGGCGCCGAAAATCCAAACAGGCATTACAAGAAATGGATAAGATGCATGAAGTGGAAACAACCGGACTGAAGAAACGAATTAAGAGGCTTGCTCCTAATTTAGGCCGCTAGATCAATTTATAAGAACCTTAGCCGTTTCACCTTGTGGAACGGCTTTTTTCATAATACGTGCTTGAAATAATTAAGCGAGGCAAAGATGGTCTCTGAGACAAACCCCTCACCCGAAAGCAATAAACCCCTGGATAAGCCGAAAATTTCTGTCGGTCGGATACTATTACGCCTTATGGTAACTATCTTAGCTGCTGTTATCCTCGGCGCAGTTATCTATTTCAGCGTTGTTGCCTTGATTCCATACCTGGACAATAGAGTACTTCAGCCAATTGATGATAACCAGGCTATGGTGCAGGAATTAAAGGAAACTCAAAAAGCCCTCGAGGATCAAATACTTGAGCTTTCAGAAACCCTGGAATTCAATCAAGCGCTGCTTGGCGAGGGGATTTCTGCCTACCAATCTACTCTTGATGAAATGCAACAGAATATTCAGTCGCTCCATCACGACATCATTTCAGTTCAGGAAGACTTTGATTATAGAGGTTACACTATCACTGTCTATCCCCAGATGATGGCAACCTTATCCGCAAAACAAATTTCTAACGCCAACAATCTATCTGCACTGGCTACAGCTCAATTCAATTCTTCGAGTATTATTCATGATCTTGATCTGTTAAGAATCCTTGAGCTTCTCTCCCGTGCCAACCAATTCCTGCTGCATTCCAATTTTGGGCAGGCTGAAGAAGCACTTTTAGCTGCACGGCTTGATCTACTGAACCTTCAGGAAAGCCTGCCTTATTATCAACATGAAGTAATTACAAATATACTGAACCTTGTAGATCAAGTTATCGCTGACCTTCCTGCTAAACCAGCTTTGGCTTCTGAGAAACTGGAACTAGCTTGGCAATTAGGTATCAACGGGCTACCCCGGTTGGATGGAGAAGGCTATTCTGGCACAATAACACCAACGCCCTACATTCAAATTAGTCCAACTTCTACTCCTACCTCACCCTAGGGTTGAATCTTAGAATCCGATTTACCCAAATAATGCTTACTCTCAAGTTATAATTTAACTAAATATATTCGTACAAATTTGTCACCCATAATGCATTCCACACAACCAGCCCTGCTCAGGAAGGAGCAGTTCATATCGAGAATCATTTGCGAAATCTGGAAAGGGCTGGCTGTTGTAAGGTTATTCAAAGAATTAGCCTGAATTGAGCATGAAACGACTTACGATAAAAGCTATCAAATTAGATCCTTCCGAATGGGTCATGCTTACGCTTAGTTGGTTGGTATATGGCGGAGGCTTGATTTTCTTTGCTGGAGCAGACACTTCCTGGATATTTCTTGGCTTTGGTGCTCTTCCTGTCCTCGTGACAGGCTGGACACTTGGCACAAGATTTGGTGCCGGCGCCGCTTTTCTCAGTATATTAATCCATTTATTGTTTCAACTCTTCCTCCCTGCTCATACAGAGGTAGTTAATTTATTCCTATTCCGTCATTTGTTGGGGTTCGCTCTTCTGACTATCGCCGGTATGTTGACTGGACATCTGCGGGACCTGCAAAACAAAACCCGTTCGGAACTTGCCGCTCTAGCGGAGAACAACCAGCAATTATTAAAATTATCTCAACTGCTTAAAACCGTCAATCTGGTAACAACTGACTTAATCAGTGCATCAGATTGGACGGATAAGCTTCTTGATTCAATTCGCAAAATCGGTATGGTTGCAGAACTGGATCATATTTTCCTGTTGCAATTAACAGGAAACGGTACTGTAAATTATTCCGGAAGAATTCACCACTTCATGGCCAATCCTCAGGCTGACGGCCCGCAGATATTGGATCAGGATCAAGTAACCCCTTCCTCCGAAATACTTAACTGGATCAAAATCGCAGAAAACGGTATCCCCCTGACGGATGAGATTAGCGAACTTACCCTTGAAACCAGGACCATTTTGGCCTTTCGTGATTCCGGTGATTTTGTTGTATTTCCAATCTTTACCGACACGGCGTTGTGGGGATTTATCGGTTTTGAGAACTATGATCCAGTAGATAATTGGGATCCACAGGAATTGAATACTTACAAAAGCATCGCCCAAACATTAGGTTCCACATTTTACAAGAAACTCATAGAAGAGCATTTGAACCTGAGAGCTAAAGAGCTGGACTCTCTCAAAACAACAAGTACAAATATCTCATCCAGCGATCATCTGGATTCGGGACTGCATACAGTCTTATCGCAAATTCTTGAATTAACTCCAGCATACGATACAAACATTTACCTGAAACGAAACCAGAATCTTGAATTCTTTATTTCATTGGGGGAAAACAAGCAGCAATCTCTTCCTTTTTCCCATCCTGGTGAATTAGAGATCAGTCGAATTGTTGGAGACACCAATCAAGACCTCTATATATCTAACATAGTTGAATTTAGCGGAATCAATACAAAGGCAGCTGATAAACACGAGGCTTTAATCTCTTTTGCTCTTGTAGCTGCCTCAGAATTTATTGGGGTATTAAATATCTGGTTTTCAACTGTGAGGGAATTCCCACAGGAAGAAAAAACCATTCTCAGGCTGCTGGCTGATCAAGCAGCATCCGCAATACTGAATATTCAGTACCTGCAGACTGAGAGAGAACAGCGAATCCTGGCAGACTCTTTGCGGAAAGCTAATCTTCTACTGTCTGACAATCTCGAATTAAAACATGTTCTGGAAAGTATCCTCGATCAGGTATTAATGCTGGTATCTGCCCGTGATAGTCATATCCTGCTGTACGATGGCACGACACTTGAATTCGGCGCTGTAGCATATGCAGAAAGCGTCCAACCTGATCCGGTTCCCCCCCCCGAAAAGAACAGTATCTTTTATAAGTCAGCCAAAAGCGGTGCCCGGATCCAGGTACCTGATATCCAGGCAGAATTGTCTCTCAAGGATACCTGGAAAACCGGCTCCCTGATTAGTTTGCCTCTAATATTTCACAATAAAGTTATCGGGGTTATGAATGTAACTTTCTTTGAACCTGGCGACCTTGATGATCAGCTCCTGCAAGTTTTGGATTTACTCAGTAATCAGGCAGCCATTGCAATCAATAATGCCCGGACATTCGAGGCTGAACGGGAACAAAGAAAACTGGCTCAAGCTCTCCAGCACACTGGTCGCATTATTCAATCCTCTCTTGATCTTGAAGTAGTATTGGATCATATACTGGCCCAGATAGCATCTGTGATTCCTTATCACTCAGCAAATTTAATGCTGGTTGAAGAAGGATACACACGAGTTGTCCGGCATCAAGGATACCAGGAAATAACTGAAGATAATCCAGAAGGTTTCTTCACATCACCTTTTAAAACCACAAAATTCAGTACTTTAAAGATGATGACTGAATCAAAAATTCCGCTTATCATTCCTGATACACAATCTGATATTCATTGGGTAAAAACCAGTACTACAGCAAAAATCCAATCCTGGGCTGGAGCTCCCATTCTGGATGGGGATCAAGTCATCGGTTTTTTGTCACTCAACAATCAAAATCGTCATTTTTACCGACCTGAACATGCCGAAATACTCTCTGCCTTTGCCAGCCAGGCTTCTATCGCCTTGATCCATGCACGTTTATTCCAACAGGTTCAACAGCATGCCCGCGAATTAGGAGCACTTCACGAAGCAACATCAACCCTGGTCACAACATTAAAGCTTGAAGAACTTCTCACCAGGATATTAGAAGGAGCAGTTAAAGCAATTTCCGCAACTGCACTCGGATCCCTGTTTCTAATTGATGCGGATAAAAAGTGTTTAACAAAAAAAGCAGAATACGGCAAGAGATCCTCCTTCAACGAAAAATACTCCCTTGATGCAGAGGATTGCCTGCCAGTTACTGTATTTCGACAAAATCAACCAGTTAAGTACGATAACCCGGCCGAATCAATGCAATCAGTTATCGGGGCACCGCTTCCGACTCAAGAAGGAGTACTCGGTGCGATCATCCTGGCAGAAGATGAACCAGACAAGTTTTCCGAAAATGACCTCACTATTCTGACCAATATTGCAGCTACGACAGCCGGCGCAATACGGAACGCGCAGCTGC
>Ga0255368_10091_pt1 | contig 20826 bp, 19 predicted proteins | sample ANMaggSeSYBR01E6_FD_182094 | JGI IMG/M metagenome (GOLD analysis project Ga0255368, IMG submission 182094) | Sediment cell enrichment communities from methane seep in Santa Monica Basin, California, United Staets - ANME aggregate JGI... | ecosystem: Environmental > Aquatic > Marine > Cold seeps >...
TCATGCAATGATTCTGGATTGAATTCAAATTCAACCCTTTGGAAAACTGCTCGGATCACTTGAAATGCGATTCCAACACCTGCAAGATATGACAACGGATGATTTTCCGGAAGTTGGTGAGGGTTCAATATCGAATATGCGTTTGGTAAGGAAGAAGGAGGTGAATGATGATCTGTAATAATGACATCAATTCCATGGGAGTTTGCATAGTTAATTGCTGTATGGTCAGATATGCCGGTATCACATGTGATTATCAGGGTGGGGTCGGCCTTAAGAAAGTTCATGAAGCCTTTCAACTGCATTCCGTGAGATTCCGATGCTCTGATTGGGAGGTGGTAGATAGTTCTTGCATTGACCTGGAAAGATTAAATGATTCCAGAAAGTCACTGGTTGATTCGGTGTATCGGTCAGCAAAAGATCTGGTTAAAAAAGACCATTTGATTACCCAAAGACAGGTAATTATTCTTCATAAGGAGGGATGGCATCAAGGTGTATTAGGTATTGTTGCCGGAAAGTTGGCGGAGGAATTTTCTGTTCCGGCAATCTTACTTAACGATGAAAACGGTACGGCAAGCGGATCTGCCAGATCAGTTGAAGGAATTGACATTATTTCCGCCATTCAAGAAAATGACGCACACCTCATTCGATATGGCGGTCACGCAATGGCAGCGGGATTATCGATCCCAATCGAAGAACTTTCTACGTTCATCAGCGGATTAACAACAACTATCAAGTCTCAATTGAAAAAACTGAAAGTTGAAAAAGAATTAATAATTGATCATTTCATCTCATTTTCCGATTTAGGGAACCAATTGTTTGAAGAGCTTAAAATACTTTCTCCATTTGGAAGTGGAAATCAGGCACCTGTTTTTGCTTGCGAAAACACCGAAATCACTAATCAGACGCAATTTGGAAGCCTGAAAAACCACACAAAATTATTCCTTCAGGATGAGCAAGGAGATTCGCAAAACATGATCAGGTGGAATTCATCTATCTCAGTATTCCCTTTTGAGAAAATTGATATTGCCTTTCAAATCCAACCGGATGATTTCCACAGAGAAAATTCATTTTTCCTGGAATATGTCGACCACCGAGAACACCAACCACTTCCACCGAACATTCACATCAATAAATATCCTATTCAGCTTGAGGATTACCGCAAAGAACCTAACCAGGTATATGAAATAGAGAGAATCTTGAATAATGATACGGATGCACAAATTTGGGGAGAAGGTTTAGAAAAACCAACTAATATTTTATTAAGGAATCGCTGGCAGCTGGATGAAAAAAAGCACTTATTAATTATGAGCGCTCCCCCAAGTTATTCAGTTTTGAATGGTTTAATCGAAAGGACCAATACAATAAAAATATTTCTATTCAACTGGAAAATGCAAACCGATGATACAAAGCAGTTCCTTTTGAACCTGGGAAATATTGTTAAACAGTCACTCCAAAAGCAAATAGAAGAAATCAACATAAAAAAGGTTGCTGCGGCAATGTGCCAAAGAGAAGAAACGATATTTCATGGATTGGTTTGGTTTCAAGAACACGGGGACATAGTGATCGAAAATATATTTGATGGAAAAATCCAGCTTACTAAGGCGCAAGCTCATTCCACTAACAAAATTAATACAATTAGTAAAAAGTTGAATAGATCTTTAAAAGAAACTGCCGCTTTTCGAAAATATTATCTGAGAGTAGATCCGATCCAATTGATTAGAAAATTGCAGGAGTGATCAATAGCTTATGACAGCTTATAATTTATGGTTATTGGAATTAAATAAATATGAATAGACGCAGTTTTTTAAAAAATATCGGCACTGGAATTGCCGCTTGTACAATATCACCGCTCCAAAAACCTCCTATAGATTCATATAGGTCCATTCAACTTGGGCGGGTCACATCAGAATCGCTTAGTGTTTATGAGAAACCTTCTGAACTCAGCAAGATCCTTTTCCAGCGGTTTTTTAATGACACACTTAATATCTATGATTCAATCATTTCTGAAGATGGTCCTGGCTATAATCCAATATGGCATCAAGTATTTGGCGGTTACGTCCATAGTGCCTGGGTTCAACCTGTGCGCAACCGATTAAATTCGATCATTCGTTCTTTTCCCAGTTCTGGATCTTTAATGGAATTGACTGTACCTTATTCCCAATCCTATCGTATCCGAAATGGATCAAAATGGGAAAATTCTTATATCCTGTATTATGGTTCGACTCATTGGGTTTTTGACCTAATAGAAAATCCTTATGGTCAGTTATTCTATGAGATCCACAACGCTTTAGTTACCACATCTCATTATGTTCCGGCCGAACATTTACGACTGGTTCAGGAAAGTGAGTTTGCACCTATTCATCCCGATGTACCCCCTGCCGCAAAACATATTGAGATCTCTATTGATTTTCAAATTCTGCGAGCATATGAAAATGGTCAGTTGATCAAGGAATTTCAGGTTTCAACCGGACTACCAAATTCAAGTTTGGATCCGAATGTAATTCCCACTGATACGCCAAAAGGTCCCCATATTATTCAGAACAAGCGTCCCTCCGTTCATATGGGCGATGGCACACTAAGAAATGACGCACAAGCATATGAATTACCGGGAGTACCCTGGGTTTCTTATTTTGAACCTTCAACGGGGGTCGCTATTCACGGAACCTACTGGCATAATAACTTTGGCGTCACAATGAGCCATGGTTGTGTGAATATGGAATCTGAAGATGCAAAGTGGATATTCCGCTGGTCAACACCATATCCAGATAGCGATTCCTCAATTCAGCACACGACGGTGGAAGTTATATAACCCACCTATTATATAAATTCAAGGAAAACCTGGTTTCCCAACATCCGCCCTTTTTTGGTCAACCAGATGTAGCTTGAATCGTGTATTTGCCCAACTTTAATTAGTTTGAGTTGCAATAATTTTTCAACTTGTCTTTCATAGATTTCCAAAAGATCTATTGAAAACCTTTTATTCATTTCCTCAATATTGACCCCGGATCGGACCAACCGCAAACCCATCATCATCGTCTCTTTGATGATATCCATCTTACCTAATTGATGGCTGTCTTTAATCGCTCCATGGTAAAAGCCATCTTTTTCAATTATGTTCCGTAAATTTTCAACATACATCGGTATCGGATCAACATTGCACCATCTCCATCCATTTACATAACTATGCGCACCCGGCCCAATTCCAAGGTAATCGAGATTTTTCCAGTATTGAATATTATGCATGCAACGATAATCATGCGAATAATTTTCCAACGCCCAATTTGATATCTCATATTGCTCAAATCTAAATTTTGGCATGTAATCCATAACCCACTCGTACATTTCACCAGATTGATCGTTCTCCAATTCTGGCAATTCGCCTTTTTGTATTCTTTGGAATAATGGTGTTGACTGTGCGAGCGACAACCCGTAAATCGAGAGATGCTGAGGTTTTAAGTCCAGGGCTGCATCTATTGATTGATTAAATGTCTTCATAGATTGAGTTGGAATTCCATAAATTAGATCCAAATTGATATTTCTAAACCCAACACTTTTTGCATCGTGTACTGCGTTAATTACTACCTGATGGTTATGCATTCGGTCCAAAATCTTCAATTCGTGATCATCTGATGATTGCATTCCAATGCTCAAACGATTTATTCCCGTTTTGATTAGTTCTGAACAATAATCCTTGTTGATATTATTTGGGTTCCCTTCACATGTGACTTCCAACCAATCAGATACTGAAAAATTCTTTGATATGGATTTCAAGATACTGGCGAAATAACCGGGGGACATTACTGTCGGTGTTCCACCTCCAAAAAAGACCGTTTTCACAACAAAATCATCTCTGAATTTTTGTGCGAATAATTCGAGCTCAAATTGAACGCCTTCAGAGAACACATCCATATACTCTTCAAAACCTGCATATGTATTAAAATCACAATAACTGCACCGCTTCTTACAAAAAGGTGTATGAATATATATACTTAATGGCTTCTTGTGGTTCTTGTCAGTCATGATCCAGATCTGCATTCATTAAATGCGATTTTACTTCAGATGGTATAATTCCACGGATTTTTCACATGAAAAGCGATTAGAATAATCATAATATGAGTCCTGAAAATAACACATCCGCAAAAATATGCCCCACTTGTGGTACCCGTTTAAGTGAAAATGCCAGCCGATGTTTGGTTTGCGGAAGAACATTTACCGTTCCCTCTGCAACTAAAAAAGCAAGGGCTGTACGATCACAACGGCTGCCGGATATCACTCTTAGCCTTCCGCTCGCACTGGGATTGCTTTTTATTGTCCTGGCAGTTGGAGGGGGGATCATATTTCTGATTTTAAGAGGAACCGGCCAGGTTGCGCCGCCCGAGGCAACAGCGACCGCCAGCCCCTCCCCTACATTTGAACAAAGTGCAACCCCAACAATTACATCCACTCCAGAACCCACTTACACGCCGCTTCCGCCCGTTGAATATCAGATCAGAGAAAACGACACCTGTGGCGGTATTGCGGTATTCTATGGGGTTACAGTGAAAAGTATTGCGGATCTGAATGATCTTCCCCCGGATTGTGGATTCCTTACCGTTGGCCAATCTATCCTTGTTCCTCAACAAACACCTACGGCATCACCAATGCCAACCATTACGCTCAGTGTCGGGGAAGCGACGGAATCCGCCTGCCAAAAAATTGAGTATCGAGTCGGGGAAAATGACACACTCAGCGGTATCGCAGCAAATTATGCGGTCTCGGTTGAGACACTGAAGACTTACAATGGGCTGACATCAAATAGTATATTTGAAGGTCAAATAGTTATTGTTCCTTTATGTGAACGCCTTCCAACCTCCGGACCAACGCCAACACCCACACTACCCCCTCCTTACCCTCCTTCCAATCTCCTCCTGCCTGCAGATGGTTCCGTGTTCCCTGGGAACAATGATTCAATTACTCTCCAATGGGCAGCAATAGGCGGATTGCTTGAAAACGAATTATACGCAGTGACAATAGAAGACCTGACAGAAGGTCAAGGGAAAAAACTGGTCGATTACACCAATGACACAAAATACAACATCCCAGTTAGTTTCCGCCCGGCAGAAAACACACCGCACGTGATCAGATGGTGGGTTCAACCCGTAAGGCAAGCAGGAACAACAGATGATGGTGACGCAATTTGGGTACCAGCAGGTGCCCAAAGTAATCCCAGAGTATTTTCATGGGCGGGTATCAATGTCATTGCAACGACTTCGCCTTAGCGTTTAAACCTGCGAAAAAGCATTAGATCGAGGATTTTGATAATTCTCGAATTTTTTAATCAGATTCACTTTCCAATAATCGTGTCGCTTCAATCGCTGATGCCGCTCCCATTCCAGCTGAAGTGATCACCTGCCGGTATCGCGGGTCACTTGCTTCACCAGCGGCATAAACTCCCGGAATACTGGCCTGTGTTCGTTCATCAACGACAATATAACCCTTTTGATCAAGATCAAGCTGGGATTTGAATAATTCAGTATTTGGAGTATGCCCGATGAAAACAAAAAAACCATCTGCCGCAAGCTCGCTGATTTCTCCTGATTTCACATTCTTCAATCGAACTTTTTCAACAGCCTCATTACCAATTACCTCTGTGACCACAGAATCCCAAATAAATTCGATCTTTGGATTGTTAATAGCCCTCTTTTGCAAAATTGCACCCGCCCGCAATTCATCGCGCCGATGAATAATTTTCACAGAGGAAGCATACCTTGTTAAGAACATTCCCTCTTCAAGTGCACTATCACCCCCGCCAACAACAATAACTTCTTTATCCTTGAAGAACCAGCCATCACATGTCGCACAGTAAGAAACTCCTCGTCCGAGAAATTCATTTTCGCCCGGGATATTTAATTTATTGGGGCTTGCTCCAGTCGCTATAATCAATACGTTTGCTTTAAATGATTTACTGTATGTGTTTACTGAAAAAGGACGTTTGGATAGATCCACACTTGTTACGACATCATATTCAAATCGAGCACCAAATCGCTCTGCATTCTTCTGAAACAATTCAGCCAACTCCGCGCCTCCCACTCCCTCTGGAAAACCGGGGTAATTTTCAATTCTGTCTGTTAAGGCAGCCTGTCCACCTAATTGAGTACCGGTAAAAATAAGTGGACTGAGATCAGCTCTGGCAGCATATATTGCAGCGGAAAACCCTGCCGGTCCCGCTCCTATAATAATTACACTCTCAACACTATTAGATTCCTCAGAAGTCATTTTTCACTCCAATTTTTATTCGTTACAAACAAAGGAAAGTATAGCAAAATTAACAAACGTTTTCCTATATTTTGTATTAATAATTTATTCAAAATATACTATGGATCCCTATCAAGAATTAATACTACTTCACGATCTAATTTACCAGCACACAATGTAATTAATTTCTTCACAGCCGCCGTATTTTGGTACCTCCGGTTTCCTAATTGTGTGCTTTACTCATCAATGAGGATCGCCCGAACTGGTGCGCCATCTGTATTCATAATTTTTATAGGCAAACAGAACAACTGATATATACCCGGCGTCACACCATTCAGGTTAATATTTTCAAGTACGACCACTCCTTTTTGAAGCAGCAATTCATGCGGTCGTATCAAATCTGAAAATATTGAAATTGAAAAATAATCCAATCCAACCAATTTTAGGGATAGGTTAGATAAGAATCGTGCGCCTGCTTCGTTTATCCCCACATAATCTCTTCTGAATGAAAATGGATCTGTCTCCCACAAAGTAGAATTCCTTGTTTTAAAAAGAACCCGCTTGATTCCATTTGAAAAATTTAATCCCTTTAAGCAATCATCATCAATAACTGATATTGAACGAGGGATTTCGATAATCTGTGTTCTACCAACAAGAACGTCCAAATGTATCTGGTCAACCGTAATACCGCCATTTAGCACATGAAACGGCGCATCTATATGTGTACCCGCATGTACACCCATTTCAATACGCGACACATTAAATTTACTCTCTTTTCCAATAGATTCCACTCGAGTGATCGAAATACCTTTATCTCCTTCCCAAACTGGTGTGTTATTGGAGATAGGTATGCTTATATCGATTACATTCATTTCTTCCCTCGTTTATTTTAATTCTACTATCCAAACTGATGTGATCATCCTTAAATTGATAGTCTATGACAGAGAAAGTATCTATAATTAGATTGATCATTTCAGGAGAGTTGATGAGAAAAGTAGCGGTAATCGGAATTGGCCAAACAAGAATCGCTGAACATTGGGATAAATCTCTCAAAGAATTAGTCGGAGATGCCATTCTGGATGCATTGATGGATGCACAGATCAATGCTTTTGACGCATTATTCATTGGCAATATGATGTCAGCTTCAGCGAACCAACAACAAAATATTGGTGCATACATTTCAGACTGGGTAGGCGCACGCGGCACAGAAAGTATGCGAGTAGAGTCAGCATGCAGTTCTGGATCTGCAGCTTTCAGGGCAGCTGTTCTGGCTGTGGCATCAAATGAAATAGATTTTGCGGTTGCTGCGGCTGTTGAAAAAATGACAGACTCCCCAGGTGCAGAAACAACGGCAAACTTGGCCACTGCAGCAGATGCAGATTGGGAAGTAAGCCATGGGGTTTCTTTCATCGCCTTGAATGCGCTCATCATGCAGCGTTATCTACATGAATACAGATGGGATCACTCATCTTTTGCAGGATTCTCTGTCAACGCGCATGAAAACGCGATGAACAATCCAAATGCCCGTCTGCACATACCCATTACCAAAGAGAAATATAATCGCTCACCTGTCATTTGTGATCCAATTACTTTAATGGATGCCTCGTCCATAGGCGACGGAGCAGCAGCAGTTGTACTTGTCCCTTTTGATTCGCTCATAGTGAATGACAATAAAACAATAACTGTCATTGGTTCAGCTGCCGCAAGCGATACTATTTCCGTCCATTCTCGAGCCGATCCCCTCTGGCTATCAGCCGCGGAAAAATCAGCAAAACAAGCGTACGCACAAGCCGGCATTTCACCAACGGATGTTGATCTATTTGAATATCATGATGCGTTCACAATCATGGCTGTCCTTTCCCTGGAAGCCAGTGGATTTGCGGAAAGAGGGAAAGCGCCCAAACTAGCTTTAGATAATGAGATCCAATTGTCCGGTAGAATTCCTGTTGCCACAATGGGAGGATTAAAAGCACGCGGCCATCCAGTTGGTGCAACGGGCATGTATCAAATCGTAGAAATCATTCAGCAGCTTCGCGGCCATGCGGGAAAAAATCAAGTGGCAGGCGCCTCAATTGGAATGGCCCAGAATATCGGCGGCAGCGGTTCAAATATCATCACACATATCCTGTCAAATGAATGCTAATCGAAGCATTTCAGCGGAAAAGATTCTACAATACCGGTCTCAAACATACCGGTTTCACCCTACACTGAGATTACATTCTAAAGAAACTGCGCTAAAGTTCGTAAAGGAAAGAGGTTTCATATTTTTCCGGCCAATTAAAGGTATTGATCTCCCCAGTTTATGGTGTGCAACCGCCGGGAACAGGCCAGTTCCAAACAATCATGATGACCCAGGACATATCACATGGCAATGGAAAGATGACTTTCTTGGAAAGAGAAAATGGTTTTACGCAAAGGTGCTGCGCCGTAAAAGCACAATTATTTCTTTGAAAGTACTCCCATATTTCTTCGCTCTTAATCACAGGGTTCATGAAACTCTAGATGACATCCTTTATTTATACAAAAGAGGGAAAATTTCAATTGAAGAAAAAGAGATTTTTAAACTGATATGCCTGGAAGGCTCTCAAGATTCTATATCAATAAAATATAAATTAGAGATTATGCAAAATGGTAGCGTCAGTAGAACAAACCGCACCCTGGAACTGCTTCAACGTGATTTCCGAATTATGCCATCCGGAATTTCTGACAATGGACGCTGGAATTATTCTTTTATCTACAGTCTTGTTGAAAATGTGTATCCAAAATTAATTCAACAATCTAAACAAATAAAAAAAGACTTTGCCCGCGTTGAATTGCTTCGGGCATTTTTTCGTTCAAACGGAGTCGGTTCACTAAAAGAAATAAAAAAACTTTTTCAATGGGAAGATTCTGCCATTCAGAACACGATCAATGCCATGATTGCAATGAATGAATTATTTGAAGTTTCAATAAAAGGCAGAAATGAAAGTGGAGGTTTTTCAATTCCTGCGCTAATTTGAGATAAAATTCAAAAAATCATAGCAATAAAACAAACCTAAATGAATCAGGAAAAAACAATCAATCACCAGTGGAAACAAAACCTAGTATTAATAGCTAAAAACACGTTTGTCTGGCTTTTTCAATTATCCCAAAAATACAATAGGACAATCACCCACCTGGATCAGATCCCATCTAGAGAATTAGAGAGACTAAAGTCTTTAGGGATCAATGGATTGTGGTTAATTGGTATCTGGGAGCGAAGTCCAGCATCAAGGAAGATTAAAGAATTATACGGAAATAAAGATTCGATCGGTTCTGCGTATTCAATTTTTGATTATAAAATCTCTGAAGATCTTGGTGGAAAGGATTCCTTTAGAAAATTCAAACAGAAAGCGCACCTTGCAGGTTTAAAAATCGGGTGTGATATGGTCCCAAACCATACCGGCATAGATTCACCATGGATAATTAATCACCCAGATTGGTTTATCCAGGCAAAGACCAATCCTAAACCAGATTTTAAATATCAATCGCCTAATTTATCTTCCGATGAAAATACCGAGATACGGATTGAAGAAGGTTATTACACTCAAGATGGCGCCGCAGAAGTTTTCATGTATAGAAAAAAAGGGGAGAACAATATTTTTTATATTTATCATGGAAACGACGGCACCAGTATGCCCTGGAATGACACCGCTCAATTAGATTATCTGAAACAAGAAGTGCGCTCAGCAGTAAAACAAACGATAAAAAGCGTTGCTGGTGAATTTGATATCATACGGTTGGACGCTGCGATGACGCTCACAAAACAGCACTTTAAAAGATTATGGTTCCCGGATGAAGGAGCCAGTAAATTCATTCCAACCAGAGAAAATGACAACTTGAACGAAAATGAATTCAATCTGCGCATGCCTCACGAATTTTGGGCAGAGGTTCTTGAAACTGTAAATAAACACGAACCAGGCATCTTATTAATCGCCGAAGCTTTTTGGCTGATGGAAGGATTCTTCATACGAAATCTCGGCATGCATAGTGTTTATAACAGTGCATTCATGAATTTTCTTCGTACAGAAGAAAACAGGAATTTCAAGAATTGTATTCGTGACATGATCGCCTTTGATCGTTTATCGTTGGACCACCTGGTGAATTATCAAACAACTCCTGATGAAGAGCCAGCCATTAATCAATTTGGGAAAGGGGATAAATATTTCGGTATTTGCACTCTGCTTGCAACCATGCCGGGACTTCCTATGTTTGGCCACGGGCAACTTGAAGGTTTCAAAGAAAGATATGGTATGGATTTCTTATCCCCCCAGTTAAATGAAACTCCCGATGAAAATTTAATTTCGCGCCACAGGAAGGAAATTACTCCTTTGCTTAATAATCGAAGTTATTTTTCACAATCAACCAATTTTATTTTGCTTGATTTTCTATGTACAGAAAAAGATATCAATGAAAATGTAATTGCGTTTTTCAATCAAAATAACGGGATAAAAACACTTGTAGCTTATAACAACTCAAAAAATTCGTTAATAGGTTCTATTCAAATCCCTGTTGAACTGAATCGCGAAAAGGAAATTATTATTAGAGATTATTTTACGGAAGATATTATCCAAAATAAAACCAATTCAAATGTTATTCAATTAGAATTGGGGCCTTATAAATCACGAGTATTAACACTCTATTTCTAAAAAACATGTTTAATTAAGATGCTCCAGATGATGGGAGAATCTGGCCGGGATAAAATTGAAAGTCCTTGGAAGTGAATCTAAAGCACAAGTACGGTTGACTGACAATAGATCCAGCCAGGTATTCGATAACGGGAATCCCCCTCTGCTTTGCTTGAACCATAAATTATAAACGCGGAGATAAGCCGGCGATATTGGAAGAGGGATTCTGCGCTTTGTTATTTTTTCTGAAATTAATTTAATCACTTCCTGGAACTCAAAGTATTCTCCTCCACCAATAGTAAAAATATTCCTATTGAAGAGGTTTTCACTAAGAACAAGGAAAATAATCGAAAGCGCATCTTCTATCCATATTGGTTGGAGAATTGTCTTTCCGCCTTCCGGCAGCGGAAGAATCCCCGGTGCTGACTTAATAAATTTGGATAATTGATTCGTGAAATGATCTCCCTCCCCAAAAACTTCACTTAACTTAAGGATCGCGTAATTCAATCCGCTTTTCTTAAGTGCATTTTCAGCGAGTGCTTTTGCTTTAAGCACTGGATACACTGCATTCGCATCCGAACCAATCCGACTGATATAAAGGAAATTTTTTACTCTAGCATCAAGGGCAGCCTTTATCAGTGTATCTGTTCCGTTAACATCAATACCAAAAAAGTCCGGGTGCGGAGTCTGATTTTCGGCGCTCACAAAATGAAGGATCGTTTTTACTCCGTTCAACACCGAACGCAAGCTCCTTCTGTCATTTAAACTGCTAACAACCGCATCTAATGCCAACCCATGAGGTAATCTAGTAATTTCTTTTTGCGGCCGTAAAAGTACTTTTAGTGGAAAATTCGCCTGGACCAGTCTGAGGATCACCCTTGACCCAATAAATCCAGTTCCACCTGTTACAAGTATCATGGCTGCGATTATAGCAGATTGAGCTAATTTAAATGGCACTCAACTTGCAACATTACCCTTAGGTAGATTAATTAGGGTCTTGCTTTTAATTATGGATCATTTATCAGTAGAAAAAAGTGTGCGCACAAACAGATTAGGCTTTCATTATTTTCGCGATGTGGAAAATTTTACTTCAACGGATACGAAAAAGTGGGTAGATCTATTTTTGGATTTCAATGCCAAATGGCTGATCGTTCAAAATCCAAGGAATCGCGCTATACCTGAATATTTCATCAAAAGTTTTTCAGATGCAAAAATAAATATCATCGTAGATTTCAATCTAACCTCACACAAAGATATTGATCTATCTGAGATTGAACCGCTTCTAAACGTCTATGGGAAATGGGGAGTAGGATATTCAAATCTTTGTCTACAGCCCAATGCGAAAGCTTTTTGGGGAGAAAATTTATGGAATAGCGTTGATATTGTGGAAGCTCATACCAGTTCATTTCATAATTTCGCAAAATTGTGTATTGATAAAAATATTAAACCCATTTTCCCTCCTCTGCATCCAGGCAGTGATTACTGGGACCTCGCATTCCTGGAGAGGTCACTATCGTTTTTAAAAACAAATCCCTCTAACTCAATAATCGACAGCATCGTATTGTCTGCGTATGGCTGGGATTGGAACCTCCCGATCACATGGAATGCAAATGGAAAGAACAAGCAGTCAACCATAAAACCCTTTGGAGAAAGAAACAGCAGTAAAGACCAGCTTGGGTTTAGAAATTATGAAATGTATCTGAAGATTTCTGAAAAGGTCTTTGGGAAAAAGTTACCGATCATAATTTTTGAAGCAGGAATTCCGAACGGGAAATTCAAAGATAGCGAATATGTTAAAGAAAAAAGGGAGACCAATATAACCACAATAATCGGATTATTGGCGGGAAACAATATATACGATCCACAAAACCCATCTCAAATTCTCTCTCCAATTGCCAAAGAAGTCCTAAGTTGCAATTTTTTTGTTCTTTCAGTGCATTCAGAAGAGAAATACCTGCCATACCGTTGGTTCAATTTAGATGGATCTCCCACACACCTTACATCCTCCATCAGTCCATCGCTTTTCCCTCATTTTCAAAACTCGTATAACTCCAGGAAAAAGGAGAAAATATCACACACACAATTCAAGTACAACCGATATATCTATTTCTCTCATTCGCTTATGGAAGAGATGTCTGCTCTGCTGGAAATTCTGGACCCGTACATCAGGAAATTCAAGCCTCACATCGGATTTTCGTTAATGGATGCAGAAAAAGCAGCACATATTCTAATCATCACTGGTGACAAAGATAAATTCACATCTGATGATTCACAAACTCTATCAAATAACAGCATCATCAGGATAATTGCACCACTTGAACTCAAAAATCTAATGGAAGAATTGAAGCTATGAACAAAGAAAATATAAATGAAAATATTCAAACAGCTTTTGATATAAAAGTGATCGGTTTTGGAGGAAGCGGCTGCAATTCAATAAATCGCTTATCATCCCTAAAACTAGATCGTGTTGAATTAATCGCTGCGAATACTGATTTTCAATCATTGGCCGCTTGTGATGCGGATAAAAAAATCCAGTTGGGCGGGAATTCAACAAAAGGGCTAGGCACCGGTGGTAGTTATCAAAAGGGGAAAAAGGCTGCTGAAGAGAATTATCGCGAATTGATCAACGCCATTAAAGATGCAGAGCTTGTTTTTTTGACCACTGGAATGGGTGGCGGAACCGGTTCTGGGGCAATCGAAATCACAGCAAGAATAGCTGCATCACTCGCACTTCCAACATTTTCAATTGTAACCCTTCCGTTCTCATTTGAATCCGATAATCGGAAAGCATTAGCTTATGAAGCAACCTTAAATTTACAACCTTTTACGAATACTTTAATTACCATTCCAAACGACCGGATATATGATATAGCAGATGCACATTCACCTCTCAGCTCAACTCTCGGATTAACCGATGACATACTCATCAACTGCATCTCAGGAATCACAGAAATTTTGAATCCAGTTGGACTGATTAATATTGATTTTTCACACATCAAAAGAATGTTAGAGCAAAGTGGAGGTGCTTACATCGGAAATGGTTTTGGCGAAGGAGAAAATAGATCAATTTCTGCCATTCACAATGCGCTGATACATCCACTTCTCGAAGCACCGCCTTTACATCAGGCAAAGGGAGTCGTCATCAGAATCATTGGGGATTTACAAATAAACGAAATCAATGAAGCACTTGATTACATAAAAGAAAAATTACCCGCTGAAACAGAAGTCATTCCAGTCATTGAGCAGAGATTTCTCCACAACAACCAGATCAAAATTTCAATGATGATCACCGGATTAGGAGCGGGTACCATCCCGGTATATCAATCCAATCCATCGATCCAAAATGGAGTCGACAAAGAATTATTTTCTACATCTGGAAGCGAAATAAAATCAACCGATTCTCAATCCTCAATTGGCTTCAATGAAGAATTAGAAGTTCCCGCCTTCATTCGCAAAGGTTATAATTCAATAAAACTGAACTCTCAATAACAATGTTTCCTTTTGATATTAGTGAAATCAATTCGCAAATTTGGAAGAAATATCCATACCTCAACGATGTCTCGCCAGAAATATCGAATTTACCTGACGGTACATCTAAATTGGTATTTAAAGGTTTCGCCAATACAGCCAACGGCCATACACTTCCTATTTCGATCATAGTAAAAGTAGATCAAGAAGGAAAGATCATTCAAATTTCTTCCTCAAGATAAAACCAAAATAATTGTGGAAAATAATTCAGCAATCGCGCAAGCGCATCCAAATATCGCCTTTATCAAATATTGGGGAAATACAGATAGCACGTTAAGGATCCCTGCGAATGGCTCTATTTCAATGAACCTTGCTTCCCTGCATACAACAACCCGGGTGACAAAAGCGCCGCATTTAGAAAATGATCAGCTCATTCTAAATGGGGAAGAAAAAACTGGAAAAGAGCTTAAACGAGTACAGCTTTTTTTGGATCAAATAAGAAAAAGATACCACAAAGTCGAGTATCTTAAGATCAAAAGTGAAAATAATTTTCCCATCTCCGCCGGCATAGCTTCTTCGGCTTCGGCATTCGCAGCGCTTGCTTCAGCAGCGGCTATGGTTTATAACTTGAAACTCAGTGAACCTGAATTATCCTCTTTAGCCCGGCTCGGTTCGGGTTCCGCCTGCCGTTCGATCCCACCAGGATTTTGTGAATGGAAGACAGGTCAGGGACATAATGAATCCTACGCATTCTCCTTTGCCCCGAAAGACCACTGGAATCTATGGGATTGTATTGCAGTCATAGAAAATAAAGCAAAAAAAGTGAGCTCCACATCAGGTCACAGCTTCGCCCAATCCAGTCCCCTCCAAAATACTCGCATAGCAGATACTCCAAGAAGACTTGAGATCTGTAAAACAGCAATCATTAATAAAGATTTCAGAAAATTGGCCAATATCATTGAACTTGACAGCAACCTTATGCATGCTGTAATGATGACCTGTGACCCGCCTGTTATGTATTGGCAACCAGGCTCAATTTCAATCATGCGAAAAGTAAGGGAAATGCGCCAAAGCGGAATAGACGCCGCTTTTACGCTGGATGCTGGTGCCAATGTGCATATCATTTGCCCAGAAGATTCTCACAGAAAAGTGATTGAAACTCTTAAGAAATTATCAGGCATTCAAGAAATAATAACCTCCCCTGTCGGGGGAGGTATAAAAAACCTCTAGTATTTTGATAAATTTCATACGAATATTTTTTCTGGTGGCGTTATAATTTCTTTCATGTTAAATGACACGACCAGAATCATCTTAGAATTCATTATTTCCCTGAGTGTATTGCTCTTTATCCATGAATTGGGCCATTTTCTTGTGGGAAAGCTTCTTGGTATTCAAGCGGAAGAGTTTGGATTTGGCTATCCACCGAAAATAATTAAATTATTCAATTGGAAGGGAACAGATTTTTCATTAAACTTAATCCCGTTTGGAGCTTTTGTTCGTTTCAAGGGTGAAGATGATCCAACAGTTGAAGGCGGGTTCTATTCTTCTAACAAATGGAAGCGGTTAGCCACATTATTAGCTGGTCCAACAATGAACCTCTTAGCTGGAATTCTCCTTTTCAGTCTGGTAGTTTCGCAGACCGGGATGCCTCAAACTGATACTGTTGAGATCATTGGGATTTCACAAAATTCACCAGCCGAATTGGTTGGGTTGAAAGAGTCAGACATTATTCTGAAATTAAATGGGACCGAAATCAACAGTATGGTCCAAATCGGCGAAATTGTTCAGGACAACCTGGGTGAGGAAATCACATTCTTGGTTCTTCGAGAAGATGAAGAATATAGTTTTAACATTGTCCCGAGGATCGATCCGCCGGAAGATGAAGGAGCCATTGGCATTATCATGCAAAACCCAACTAAGAAAATTGGTTTCGTGCGGTCGATTCCTATAGGCGGACAAATCGCAATCGAGCAGGGGAAACAATTGCTGGCTATACCAGGAATGTTGATAAAAGGAGAAGTAGAACCAAAAGATGCGAGAATGCTATCCCCAAAAGGTATCTATGATGTCTACGCGCAGGTGCGAGAAGAAGAACGCTCATTTGAAGAAAATAATCCCCTCTTATCCATATTAAATATTTCCTGGTTCTTTGGAGTCATTTCTGTATCGCTCGGCTTTTCTAACTTATTACCAATTCCAGCGCTAGACGGCGGCAGAATCTTATTTCTTATTCCAGAGTTTCTTTTTGGTAAACGAGTCCCTGCAAAATACGAAAATTTGATTCATTTTATTGGTTACTCCGGGTTATTGATCTTGATGGGGTATGTTTTATATCAAGACATTATCAATCCAATTGTGCTACCATAAAAGTAAAAATGGATACGAAGACGGAATTTTCTCCAGATAACATCATCAAAGACCTCCTGGACATCAACAAACCTTTTACACCAGAATACCTTCACTTCTTTTCTGATATATCTGACAACAATTTGCAGCAGATTAAGCAGATTTGGAGTGATATTCGTCAAGAAAGAAAGATAAACCTTCTCAGTGATCTTGAAACTCTCACGGAAGCAGATACCCTGGTTTCCTTCGATCACTTTGGTTATTTCGCCCTGCAAGATAATGACCCACAAATAAAAAGCCATGCTATTCGTCTATTACAGGAATGCAAAGACATCAATCTGATTGAACCTTTCCTTGATCTGCTAACAACGCATGAAAACGCAGACGTTAATGCGGCGGCTGCCAGGGCTCTTGGAAAATTCGTACTGCTTGGTGAATTGGAAGAAATTCCAAAAAAATATTCATCAGTAATTAAAGTAACACTGCTAGAAGAATATCGAAAGCCGCGTGAAGATCGAATCCGCCAAAGGATTTTAGAATCGTTGGGATATTTAAGCGATGATGAAGTAAAGGGTATTATTTCAAATGCACTAAAAAATGACAATAAAGACTGGCAATTATCGGCAATCTTCGCAATCAGCCGTTCCGCTAATGAAAAATGGGGAAATGAGGTGCTCGAGAAAATTATTGATATCGACCCGGATATCAGCCTTGAAGCCATAAAAGCAGCGGGAGAACTTGAAATCGCTTCGGCAAAAGAAGAACTCATCGATATCTTAAAATTCTCCTCTCCAGATGAAGAAATTTACTTGCAATCAATCTGGGCACTTTCAAAAATCGGCGGGAATGATATTCAAGATCTATTTGAAGAAATGCTGGAATCACGCGAAATGGAAGAAGAAACAGAAATGCTGGAATTAGCCATAGATAATCTGACTTTTACAAATGGAATTTCCTCTTTCGATTTCTTTGATGAGGATTAACCTTTCCTATGGAAATTCCATCCACCCATCGATTTCACGCTTTTGTTTCAGGAATCGTTCAGGGAGTTGGATTCAGGTATTTTGTCTACGAGGTAGGAATATATCTGCACCTGAATGGGTGGGTAAGGAATAGATTGACTGGGAAAGTTGAAATCTTATCAGAAGGACCCAAAAAAGAACTGGAACTGCTGATCAAAGAAGTCCGCAAAGGACCCAAGATGGCTCAAGTAGAAGACGTTCACATTGAATGGTCGGAGCCCAAAGGGGATCTTCCCCCGTTTACTATTTTGTATACCAAATAAACAACCGATCTAAAAATCCCCGGAGATAATTTCAATCCGTTTCCACGGAGGAACGCCTGATTCATCCGCAAGGATTTTACGCAGTTCATAAACCTGGTCACGCAAAACGGCTGCCCGCTCAAATTCTAAAGATTGAGCCGCGTTTTTCATTTTTTCCTCGGTATCTTTTATCAGGTTTTTCAGTTCGTTAATCGGCAGCTTTGATCCTGATCCCCCCACAGAATATTCACCTTGGCCTTCCGCGATACCTGATTTCGCGGTAAGTCGTTCGGTGATGTCGTAAATTTCTTTAATAATTGTAAACGGCTCAAGGTTATGTACCTTATTGAATTTTTCCTGTTTTTCTCTACGCCGGTTTGTTTCTTCTATCGCCTTGCTCATGGCAGCAGTGACCTTATCAGCATACATGATCACTTTTCCTTCAACATTCCTTGCCGCCCTGCCTATTGTCTGAATGAGTGCAGTCGCGGAACGTAGAAATCCTTGTTTGTCAGCATCCAGAATTGCAACCAGAGATACCTCTGGAAGGTCTAACCCTTCCCGTAAGAGATTAATTCCCACAATAACATCATAGATCCCCGTTCTAAGATCCCGAAGGATACTCACTCTATCAAGCGTTTTAACTTCTGAATGCAAATAATGGACTTTAATATCTATCTCTTTCAAATAATCTGCAAGGTCCTCAGCCATCCGTTTTGTTAGTGTAGTTATCAATACGCGTTCTCTAATTTTTACGCGGCTTCTGATCTCACCTATCAAGTCATCGACCTGTCCATTTACCGGGCGCACTTCAATTTGAGGGTCTACGAGGCCAGTTGGACGGATGATCTGTTCGACTACCTGATCTGCTTTCCCTAATTCATACGGCCCCGGTGTGGCAGAAGTATACATTGTTGAACCCATCTTGTTTTCGAATTCCTCAAAAGTTAATGGACGATTATCAAGTGCCGAGGGAAGCCGAAAACCATATTCCACCAGCGTAGATTTTCGAGAACGGTCGCCATTATACATACCTCGAATTTGGGGAACTGTCATATGGGATTCATCGAGAACAAGCAAGTAATCGGATGGAAGGAAATCCATTAAAGTCCAGGGCGAAGAACCCACAGGACGTTGGTCCAGATGCCTGGAATAATTTTCAATACCTGAGCAATACCCTATCTCACGCAGCATCTCCAGATCAAAGCGTGTCCTCTGTTCCAGTCTTTGTGCCTCTAACAGTTTATCCTCAGCCCGATATGCCTCCAACCTTTCTGCAAGTTCAATTTCAATATCACTAATTGCTTTTTTCAAGCGATCTTCATCAGTTATGAAATGTTTGGCCGGATAGATTTCAACCGCGTCTAACTCCTTTAGGATCTCACCGGTAAGTGGCTGTACAGAATGTATGTGCTCAACTTCATCACCGAAAAAAATAATCCGGTAAATAATATCTTTTTCGTACGCCGGAAAAATATCCAGCGTATCTCCTCGCAGGCGGAAAACACCAGGGCGAAGGTCAATATCATTTCGCGAATAATGTTCTTCAATAAGCTGCCGCAGAAGAACATTTCTTCGGTACGTTTCCCCTTTTTTCAAGTTGATGACAATACTGCTGTATGCCTCCGGACTTCCCAGCCCATAAATAGCCGAGACTGATGCAACAATAATCACATCATCGCGAGACACAAGTGCAGTGGTAGCCGCCAGGCGTAATCTCTCGATCTCTTCATTGATATCTGTTTCTTTCTCAATATATAGATCTTGCCGTGGAACATACGCCTCGGGTTGATAGTAATCATAGTAAGACACAAAAAACTCAACAGCGTTATCCGGGAAGAACTCTTTAAATTCTGCATATAACTGTGCAGCGAGTGTTTTATTATGCGCCATGACCAGTGCTGGTATTTGCAATTCATTGATAATATTCGCGACTGTGAAAGTCTTTCCAGTTCCGGTCGCCCCTAATAAAACCTGATGTTGCTTGCCGCTGCGCACGCCCTCAATCAGGTCCCTGATCGCGTCCGGTTGATCTCCCATCGGTTTGTAGGGTGCATTCAAGTGGAATTTCATCAATTATCCTTTGATTTCCTCCGCCAATGTATTTAATGCTTGCATCAAACGAACCCGCCAATCGAGCGAGCTTGCAATTGGCATCCAATAGGCATACTTCCCTCTGCGAACATTTCTCCCCAAATCAGGCAGCTCTTTTTTCTTTTCCCCTTCTTCATTCGAAGGGAATTTAATTATTATATGTTTACCTTCATGGGCAATAGAGGATAATCCGCATTTCTCAGCAGTTAATTTCACACGCAACTGAAACAACAAATTAATTACTTCCGCAGGTGGTGTACCAAAACGATCATCAAATTCTTCGATGATTGAGCTAATTTCATTTTCGTCCTGCAAATCAGCAATACGCCGATATAACTGCAAGCGCAGGGATTCATCTTTTACGTATTCTAAGGGTATCAAAACAGATAAAGGTAATTCTACACTAACCAACGGTTTGATGGTTTTCACCACCAGCAGCTTTTCAACACTCGCTTGAAATCCCGTTTTGCCTTTTAAATTATTCACCGCTTCAGATAATAACCGTTTGTAAAGCTGAAATCCTACTGAAGCAATATATCCATGCTGCCTGGCGCCTAACAGATCGCCAGCACCTCTCATCTCTAACTCCCGCATGGCAATGGAATATCCCGCGCCTAATTGAGTATTTTCTGCAATTATTTCCAATCGCTCTAGACCTTCAGGAGTTGGCAACCGTTTATTATGATGAAAAGATAGTTCGAAAAGCAATCATCCGCGAGATAGACCGTGGAGGGCAGATTTTCTTTGTCCATAATCGCGTTCAGTCTATCCAGG
>Ga0255368_10074_pt3 | contig 20752 bp, 21 predicted proteins | sample ANMaggSeSYBR01E6_FD_182094 | JGI IMG/M metagenome (GOLD analysis project Ga0255368, IMG submission 182094) | Sediment cell enrichment communities from methane seep in Santa Monica Basin, California, United Staets - ANME aggregate JGI... | ecosystem: Environmental > Aquatic > Marine > Cold seeps >...
CCCACGCTCCACCCGACAGCCGGTTAAGGTTGGCGGTTAGGGTTAGGGGTGCATATCCAATGAAAGGCTAAATAGTTTACCCTCAGCTAGAAACCACAATGTGTTTGTTTGATCTTCAACAACTTCTGATATATGTGTTGTAAACCAACATCCACTTCTATTACCAGGGTCAAACCACGCAGTGCCTTTAGCGCTCTTATACCATAAATATCCGTTTGAGCTTTCATACATAATTGTGGGATGAATTGCCCACTTGGGAGAGTACCAAAAATCTCCCCACCAATATTGAATAATATTAGGAATAAGTCTTGTTACTCTTCCGTTATTATTTATCCTGGCTATTGAATCAAACCAAATGTCCCCATCTTTATCAGCTAACATGTTCATAGGCATTGGCCATCGTTTGTGTGGAAGGATAATTTCTGAAATCAATTCGCTTTCTGGGGAATAACGAAAGATGTTCAGGCCATTGAAATTTGTTCTTTTAAAGCCGAAATTACCAAAATAGATGATGCCATCAGGAGTATATGTTATATATTGAACAATACTATTGATGTCTTTGTGTCGTTTGATTACGTTGTTGTTTGGATTAAAGCTGTAAATTCCATCATAATGAGAGAAGACCCAAAAGGTATCATTGTGATCTAGAATTACTTCATTCAAAAATATTGATTTTGTTGATAAATCGCTTGGATAGATGCCAACAATAGGAATATCAATTATTTCATATACAAATTCAAACTCTTTGTTGTAATCATTGTATTTACTCAATATGGGCGTTGATCCAATTTTATCCGTATCTGATTCTTCTAAATGTTTACCTATATATGACAAATCTCGATCCCAATTGTTTCTGCCCCAAATAGAACCGTCAATAGTCATAAATAACTTATCAACGAAAACATCAGTGTCCTTAACTATTCCTGAAATGGTTTCCCACATATCTAGCTCAGGTCTATAAACCAGATATTGGTAGTTAGTATTTGTGCCTGGGCCATTACTTTCATTAGAAAATGAAGAAATTGTTTTGATCCAAACCTCAGGCTGGTTATTAAAGAAACGCGTTATTTCAACAGTAGCAGAACCAAAAATATCTTTGCCTGGAAAATTAGATACGATTTTCCATGGACGGGAAGGCGATATTTTTTTTGTTGTTGACTTTTATTCTCGGGGAAGTACGCGAATTCGTTATATGTTCCGATGCAATCTGTTTGTGTACTGGGGACAGATTGGCAAGATTGCACGAAAAGCGATATTAGTATTACTAGAAAAATGTTTTTAATGGACATTTTATTTCTTGAATGCATCGTAAAGAATACCCCTAACGGATTGAACTCACCTGGCGCCGGGTCTTATTCTGCAATCCAAAGTCCCAGGCCGTCCTCATTAACCGGCGGTCAGGTGGAGCGGGGGTTAGCTTTCAACAGTTAATCTAGTTATTGTTATAGATTATTCAGCGCCCCATCCACATTCCCATGATTGTAATCTGTCTGAAAACCCACAACCAAATTTTGGGCTTACTGTGTAAGATAGTCTGAATCCATGAACCGAATTTGATGTGTAATAGAACTCTGATCCTTTAATTGGAGAGGGTATTGATTCCATATAGTTAGGTACTAACTCATCAAGGTCTTTTGGAAAATGGCCATTATTCATCTTATAGTCGTATAGGGCACTTATTATTAGTTCACTCCTAGCTCTGTTTATCTCATGAACATCTCTTGAAAGGCATGAAGAAAATAATAAAGAAATGAATAACAACAGTACGATTTTCTTTCCAATTCTTTTCATCTCAGTTCACCTTCATGCTAGTAATTCAATTGCCTGCCTTTGTGTCAAAGGTGAAAGCTAACGGATGAGCGCACCTGCAGCCGGGTCTTGTTTTGACGATCTTACATCCCTGGCCGCCCACCTTAACCGGCTATCAGGTGGAGTGTGGGTTAGGCTTTTAAATACTAATTTGTGAAACCAAAGATCAGTGAAGGCCAACTGTTGAAGAATTTATTCATTTTCATCACTTCTTCACCCGTCTCTGTATTCCATAAAAGCCTTTTACCATTATATACACCAGAGGCTAGTAATTCATTAGTTGGCGTCCACGCAAGAGCATCAATCATCGACCCTTGTTTTTCTTTCCTCACAATTTGATTTAATTTTGTGTCCCATACCGATAACACATTTCCGCGTTCAATTACTGATGCGAAATATCTTCCATCTAATGACCATGCAAATCTCGGAAATGTCCCTGCTCCAAATTCATATTCGTCCTTCTCTGCATCCATTACTCCGCCACCAAGGTCAAAAAAAATGTACAAATGGCTTCCATCATCAGACCAGGATACCTTGCCAAAACCATCAATCCAATGGCCTAGGTAAGAGATAAATTCGCCAGTTTCTACATTGACAATATTATGTCCATCTAGCATCAACAATTCATTGTTTGAAGTCCATGTCACGCTTACTAATGATTTTCCAGGATAAGCTATAGATTCCCATATATCAGTATCTTTATGCCATATTAGTATCTCTCCATCTCCTGTTCCAAAAACTAAATGTTTCCCGTCTGGCGACCAAGCAAAACTTGGTTCATCATCATTTTCTCCAGGTATCTCACTGTCCCGCTTAGTTAGCAATTCCCAAGTATTAACATCCCAAACCCAAAGACCATTAAATATTTTACCAATAGCTAAACTTGATCCATCTGGAGACCATTCAATATATGAAAATCTTCCTTGGTGAGGTTGCTCACCGAATGGCTTGCCCGATACATGATGAATTTTTTTCCCATCGTCTAAACTATAAATCCAAACCCCGCGGTTTGTTGTAATGGCAATCATTTCACTATTATTACTTATTGAGATGCTATATGTGTTTTCCCATACAAAAATGCTCATGAAGATTGACAAAAGGATTGTTAGTATTACAAAATACGTCATATTTCGAACCAATTTGTTTTTGGACCGAAGTAGTAATATGAAAGCAACAACAGCTAAAATTAATGGGATTGTATAGGTAAATAGACAAAAATACGATAAATTCGATTGCATGATAAATTATTTAATCCAATTTCTAGATATGATATATTGAAGCCTAACGAAATAGCTCACCTGTAGCCGGGTCTTGTTTTGACGAACCTAGAACCTTAACCACCCACCTTAACCGGTTGTCAGGTGGAGAGGAGGTTATGCATTTCTTACTGATTCAACCATTTCAATCTGCCTCTTCAAGTGCTCGCTTTCGAAGACCTTCTAGATATCTATTGAACCACATTAATAGATTGATAAACACACCGACAAGAAAGAATCCAACAACTCCCGCAATAGGTGGAAATATCACGTCGATAATATTCCAATCTCCAAAACCTCTTTCCCACACATAAATTGAGAGATCACTAGTTACAGCAATTTTAGTATATATCCATCCCGGACCGTATGGTTCACAGAATGATCCCTCAAGTATCAGATCATGCATCTCCGGAGGATCACGCTCATTACAATTTATATCTTCAATTTCAGATTGTAGGTATTTTTCAATTTCATCAGATGTCCAACAATCCATTCCACAATTGGCGAAATAACGTCCTGATGAACCTTCAAGCAAGAAACCCCGGTAAGTATATTTAAATCCTGCTGGCACTTCAGGTGCTTTACCTACATATTCCCACTCAATTCTTTGGTCTGAATTTACATAAGATCCAACTATTAAACCTGTTACTAAACCAATAATTGTCAATATTATTAAGATTGCACAACCTTTTATATTCATAGACAATGGCTAGATATATTTAAATCAAATGCATAACGGATGAGCTCACCTGCAGCCGGGTCTTGGTTGATCTGATCCTAATTCCCAGGCAAGCCACCTTAACTGGCTGTCAGGTGGAGCGGGGGTTATGTGGTTGATATTTCATCAATAAGCATAACTTCATACTTAGATTCCGAATCGGTTGATTGTTGCTCTGCCCATTCTTGCGTTAGATAATAATTCAAAAATGATTCAGCAGATTTGTGGTTACTGAAAAGATTATTATCATTCAAATCATTGAGCAACAATGATATTTCATTGATACTTTCAATTGGAACCGGATGCCACACTGGTGTAATTACTGAATCGCAAAGGATAGAATAGTCATTACCCCACACTCCAATATCAAGCCCTAATGTGTTAATTGATAATGGTTCTACATGCCTAGTGAAGCGAATAATTTCATACTTGTTTTTTTGTGACGATTCTATTAGGTTATATACCTCGATTGCTTGCTCAATTGTGTCTAAATGATCTAACTCTTTACTTGTTCTTGGACTTTTACTGACTATTTCAGTTAACCTATGTCTTGCATCTAAGTTATCGGCATTCAAACTTGGATGGCTATTCATTGATGCAATATATTGATCTAAATCTACTGTACCCAATTGCATTAGCGGATTCCGGTTAATACCCCGATATTTGCCTGGATCGATAATAGGATTTGCTGCGCGTATTTCCTGGACATGATCAGAGTATCTAGGATCTGATTCAAATCTAGATTGATACCATTCGCTAATAACAAATGGTTTTTCAACAATGAGATAGCCTTCTGTTTGTTTCATATGGTCAAATTGGCAAAACAATCCTCATAACGGATGAGCTCACCCGCAGCCGGGCCTTGTTTTAGCCTCTTCGCAGTCCTCGGGCGCCCACCTTAACCGGCTGTCGGGTGGAGCGTGGGTTATGTGCTGATTTTCCATTACTTATAATATACGTTCGTTCTCAATATTAAAAATACTAATCAATCTTAAACCGGATTCTAGATATACCTTGCTCCATAAGTTGATGCAATGCGTTATTTACAGCCAAAAATGCTGGAAAGGTTCCTCCATGAGAATACCAGTAGTAATCCTCTCTCAAATTATCAGATAGCGATATGAGTTCCTCAACTATTTCAACCAATTCTGTTATAGGAGTCCACATATTGTTAATTCTCAATAACGTATTTTGGAAACTTTCTTCTGTAATATTAGCTAGTTCATAATCCTTCCAATATTCTTGGAATTTTTGATAATCCTCTTGTCCGTAATTCCAATCACCTGAATAAATGATCTTGCCCAAAAGAGGGATATTTGTTTTAGCTTGTTCCAATAATGAATCAAACCATAGCCTTTCTAAACCATCAGCTTCAAATGTATCTAATGCAGATAAGGTAGTCATAAACGTGACCAAACCATGACCAACGTTTATTCCGTTATCATATTCGACACCGATTAAAGTATTGTCCTCTAATTCAATAAACAAATATGAACTCATAGGTATATCAGACTTAAGGTTGTTGAAACTTGATCAGTTTATATTGATTAAAACAAAGCACATAACTATACATATCAGGAAATATTTCCCGTTTAACGGACAAAAACGGGAAAGTTGTCCCGATATCTGCTTATCTGTATTATATAATGATAAAAAAGGAATTTGTGTAATCCTAACGGGGGTGTAAGATGTCCGACAAACCAAAACTGCTAGAGCAGGTTCGTAATTCTCTAAGGCAACGCAATTATTCTTACAGCACAGAAAAAACTTATCTATCCTGGATCAAACGTTTCATTATCTTTCATGAAAAACGCCATCCAAAAGAGATGGGGGAAAAAGAGATTGAAGAATATTTAACTCATCTGGCTGTCGATCGTAAAGTATCTCCAAAGACCCAAGGCCAAGCTCTAAACGCTATTCTCTACTTGTATAAAAATATACTTAAGAGGGATATTGAAGAAATAAGAGCCTTGAGACCAAGGGAAACAAAGCGTCTACCAACAGTATTATCCCAACAAGAAGTCAGTAATCTCCTGTCTTTCATCCGAGGTGAAAATAAATTGATGGCAAAGCTTCTTTATGGAAGCGGTCTGAGGGTATCAGAGTGTTTGAATTTAAGGATAAAAGATGTTGACTTTGAAAGGTCCGAGATCCTTGTAAGGGACAGCAAAGGAAACAAAGACAGATTGACGATGCTGCCACAATCAATTATTGACCCTCTCGAAGAACACCTTATAGGGATTAGAGTCCTTCATACACAGGATCAGAAAAACAACGTTGCAGGGGTTTATTTACCTTATGCATTAGCTCAAAAATACACAAATGTAGGAAAAGAATGGGGCTGGCAGTGGGTATTTCCATCCAGGAAGCTTTCCAAGGATCCCCGAAGTGGAATAATTAGGCGGCACCACAGGAGCGGAAGTGGTCTCCGGAAAAGCGTGAAAGCAGCCGCAAAAAAAGCAGGTATCCACAAGCAGGTTACACCTCACGCGCTTAGACATAGTTTTGCCACACATTTACTCGAAAACAATTATGATATTCGAACTGTTCAGGAACTGCTTGGTCATAAGAGTGTTAAAACAACTATGATATATACCCACGTCCTGAATAAAGGCCCGTCTGCTGTTTTAAGCCCATTGGATGCTCCACATATAACAAAAGAAGATTAATCCTCACCCTGAGCACTATTTCCAATTTATTGAATTACCCTTGACAGATTCTCCATATAACAAATACGGTGGAAACAATGGACAAAAGGGGGTGTTTTTCCTTGATTCTGTGGAAACAATGGACGCTATTTCCCCCTGTGGACACAATGGAACTCCCTGGACCTGATTAAGAGTCAGTTGTGATCCAATTACATCCTGTCACGTGTCGCTGGGAACGACACGTTCTAGAGCGCCTTTAATGAAAATCCTGCATATAGCAAAGTGAAATATGGCGATATAACACTCCTTCCCTTTCAAAAAAGGTATATAAAACACGGGGTTATTTTTGTGTCATGGCTTACTAATCGATTATTATAAAGACATCGCTTTCGGTAAACAAACTCTTGGAGCAGGTTCATGAACGATCTGGAAAAACTGGCATCCGAAATAGCCAAGATGAATTCCATTGGTGACAAGATCTCTGAGATAACCCAGCGGCCGGCCACCATTGGCCACACAGGGGAATACATTGCAGCAGAGATCTTTGATATTGAGCTGGAAGAAACAGCCAATGCTAAAGGTATTGACGGCCGCTTTAGAAACGGCAACATGGCCGGCAAGACTGTCAACGTCAAATGGTACAGCAAGTTGGAATATATGCTGGATATAAATCCTGACGCTCTTCCAGATTTCTTCCTGGTCATGACTGGCCCCAAGGCATTAGAGCCGATATCTAAAGGGGGCATACGGCCCTGGGTGATCGACTATGTGTTTTTGTTTAATGCAGCCGAGCTGATGATTGAACTGAGTGCACGAGGAGTGAAGATTGGAGTGGCAACAAGTGTCCGGAAGCATGAGTGGCAGAATTCTGAGATCTATCCCAATAAAAGAAGCATGGTCTATAGAATGTTTGATGATCAAATGGGAAAGGTCCTGGCATTTGGGTCTGGATTGGCAGAAAGCTGGTATTAGAGCCCTATCATGAAAAAAGACCTACTAATTATTGAACGGAATACACGCGACTCATTGACAAGCCTTCTGGTCGAAGAAGGGTACTCTATTTGCCAGGCAGAAACCGCTGGCGCCGGCCTGGAAGCTCTAAAACGGCACAAAATCACCCATACAGTTGTTCTTAACGCTATCTCCATGCGAACAAACGGGGACAGGACCTGTGTCTCTCTGAAGAAAGCAGCTCCCAACCTTCCTATATTGGTCTATTCTGATCAGGAGAAGCCAGCTAAGGCGGATATACTGGTACGCCCCGGGCCTTCTATCAGGAAGTTGGTCAACAGCATAGAGATATTTTCTCCGCTGGATAGGGAGAGCAACCTCTGTTATGGAGATATCTGCCTGGACGAAGAGAAACAACGTGTATGCACGCCTAAGGGGATTACTCACTTAAGCACCAAAGGAGTTCAGATTTTGAAGTTCCTGATCAAAAAGAAGGGCGCCCTGGTTTCTAAGGAAGAACTCTTTACCAAGATCTGGAAAACATCTTACGTTGAGGACATGAATACCCTGTACACACATATGGCCTATCTGAGAAGGGCAATAGAGCAAGATCCTTCCGCTCCCCGCTATTTGATTACTGTTCGAGGGAAGGGCTACCTGTTGAATGGCAAGTGAGCCTCCCAGGTGGCCTGAGAGCGTTTTTCAGAGGGAAATGCATGCTTGATACAACCCCAGAAAATAAGCTAAAATACCATATTGCGTATAGGCAATATGGTATTTTGTTCAAACAATTCAAATACTCAAATAAAAATAGTGCGTGAATTTTCCAGATCTTTACCAGGTCGGGTGGAGCGGGGGTAATTGAAGACTTGAAGTTGCAAGCATAAATCCAGAGACAACCCATAGGAAAAATACAGAGAGATATGCACCCCAGGTCAATCCCATGGAGGAAAAGGGTAAGAGGGCGATAAATCCTGCCCCAATACCAAGTAATAAGCCAATAATAATATTCTTATTCATGGTCTGCCACCATTATGTTCCTCTAGTCACTAAGCAATAGCCTAGTAATAGATCCCTCCTAACGGATTGAGCTCACCTGGCGCCGGGTCTTGTTTTAATGATCCATTGTCCCAAGGCATCCACCTTAACCGGCGGTCAGGTGGAGCGTGGGTTACTAGAATGTAATAATGATGAGGGCGTGGCAGGTATGGTACCCTTCGTTTGACACCGAGCTGGGGACGCCAACCTGAGGGCTCGAGCGTCTGGGTCAGCCGATTGCACCTATGGGATACTCTCCGCTAACACTTTGAGTAAGCCCGATGGGTTACTTGGCAGCCCAGCGAACTTCAAGTCTGGGACTCCACCTATAGTGGATGAGCCCGTATCGGTAGATGTAACTCTTGACCCAAAAATCCACGCCCCATCAAATACCATATAAGGAGTTTATCATGAACTCACCCCCCGAAACAAATCCAATTCAACGCTATATTGGCATCGACATCCATAAGTATTATGTGATGATCGGAGGCCAAAACCGGCACCAGGAATGGACCCTGCGCCCCCGGCAGGTGCAAATGGCTCGGTTCCGATCCTGGGCTGAAAAGAACCTCAAACCGGAAGACGAGGTGGTAGTCGAGGCCACTTCTAACGTTTGGGACATCTATGATATCGTGGCCCCTTTAGTCAGGAAAACAGTGGTGGCCAACGCATACAAAGTGCGCCAGATCGCTGAGGCTCGAGTGAAGACCGATAAGGAAGATATCAGGCGGCTGATCACCCTGCTGATTGCCGACATTGTCCCTGAAGTCTGGGTGCCGCCACAGCACGTGAGGGAACTGCGCTCGCTGATCTCTTTCCGTTGGCGATTGAGCAAACAGATCACCATGTCGAAGAACCGGCTGCACAGCGTGGTGCAGAGGTTCAATCTCAACGCTCCGGAAGGCGGCCTGCTGACGGACAAGAACAAATCCTGGTGGGATCGGCAGGAATTCAGTGATCTGACCGGCTTTCAGGTGGAGCGCGATCTGGAGATAGTGGAGCACCTGGAAGGGCAGAAGGAGGCCATAGACCAGAAGCTGGCTGAGTTGAGCAATACCGAACCGTGGGCCTCGGATATGGTCTACCTGATGCAGATTCCCGGGTTTGGCCTGATCTTCTCTATGGTAATACTTTCTGCTATCGGCGACATCAGCCGCTTTGCACGCCCCAGAGAACTGGTCGGCTATGCTGGTTTGGGAGCTGGTGTGCATGCCAGTGGAGAGAAATACCAGGAGAAATCAATCACCAAAGCAGGTCGCAAGGAACTGCGCTGGGCGCTGGTGGAAGCTGCCTGGGTAGCGGTCCGCAGTGACCCGTACTGGAAAGCTCAGTTTATCCGTTTGAAAAAACGGATGCATGTTAATAAGGCCATTGTTGCCATCGCGAGAAGGCTGCTGGTTTCGATCTGGTATATCCTCACCAAGCGTGAGCCTTATCGCCACTTTGATGAGGAAACCATTGCTTACAAGATGCTGATCTGGTCCTGGGCTATGGATGAGAAATCCCGAGATGGTATGACTCCCCAGCAGTTTGCCAAGTACGGTTTGCTAAGGTTGGGGATTGGTCAGGATCTGGAGCGCATTGTTCGTGGCGGAGCTCCCCGGCGGATTGCCCCAACCGAGGAAATCCTGGCTCTGAAACCTGAGCTGGCACCGCCTAGATAGTTTTTCCCTCGTTATTATCGAACAAGTCTGCTTGCTGGCCGATGGTGCTGGCAGGCCTGGAGCCTTTTAACTACACAATAAAAAAGAGCCCAAACCAATGGTCTCGCAACTGGTGAGGGCTCTAATTATTGGGCTGATCTTGTTTTTCTTTGACTTTCTAGACGAATTTACCTTTTACCCTTGACACTGCTATTCATCGGTAGGTTGAACTATCTTCGTTATCTTCCTTATAAATCATATTCTCATGAATAACAACAATTCCATCCATCGTGTCTGGAATTACAACAAGGGGTCCTGTTATTCTTGAAATATATGAGACAACAATGTGGATTATTTCCTCCCAGCCTTTTTGAAATCCAAAGCCACAAGGAGAATCTTCATCAACATAATCTTCTACAACTAGGCTTGTCCATGCTCCATCAGACCGATCAATAGTAGCATCTTTTATACCCGATTCACTTACTTCCCAAGTAATTATAAAATCAGTTTCAAATAATGATTTTTCAATTTCTATGAATGTCGGTAATCTACCGTAATTTAATGTACCAACGTTAATATTATTTGTTTTGATCCAATCAGTGATTGTTTCATCGTATGGAACAACAGTGTATAAGACACCCATGACACATCCATGTTAATTTGTTTTGCTTTTTTTTGTTCAACCTAACCTGTTTATATCGCTCATTTTGACCAAACGATTCAATCAAACTGTCAAAATGACCAAATATCTGCTTATATGTATTATAGATTACATTATGGGTGAGATAAACCCAGGCTCTTGCAGCCTTTTTTGTTTTATGTATAATACTTACGTAAACCGGAATATACGCAAGTATTACAGAGGGCGAAAAAGTGGTGTTTTAGGCAAAAAATGGGCGAAAATATTAATAAAACATCATCAGAAATCACATCCTTCCAGCATCTGGATCCTGGTCCCTTTGTTATCCAGACTATTCAAAACGACCCCACGCTGCAGCCTTCCACCAAACACCAGTACATCAAAGCGATCGAAAACTACCTGGACACCGGCGGAAATCTAACGGACCCGCAAGCCCTGACCGAATACGCACTCACCGTCGGCAGCTCAACGCGCTCTTTCCTGGCCGCTGCTGTGACGCGGATGGCCAAGGAGTTGGAGCAGCTGGCCAAAGGCAGCGCCACACCGGATAACATCGCTGTCATCCAGGCCGCCGTCTTTCGGGCTCAGGCGCTGCAGAGCGCAATCAAGATCAAAACACCTCTTGGTGAAAAAGCCCACGCCTGGTTGTCCTATCATGAGGCTGAACAATTACTTGAGGCCTGCTACCACAGGCCCAATGGGAAAAAGGAATTTGAGATCTACACCCTGCGGGATCGCCTGGGCATCGGGCTGATGATGGCTGCGGGGCTCCGTAGAGAGGAAGCTACCAGCCTGCAGTTTACAGATATCGTCAAACAAGACAAGCGCTATGTGCTCAATGTGACCGGAAAAGGAGCTAAAAGCCGTGTGGTTCCCATCAGCGACAGCCTGGCCGAAGCTATTATTGATTGGCAGTTTCTGATCGATACAGAGGGATTGATCTTGCGCAGCCTGGGGAGAAACAGGGTGCCTGGGGACAGCATCAGTACCACGGGGTTATATAATATCGTTCAAAAACGCGGGAGAATGTTCGGGAAACCAGAACTGCAGCCACACGATCTGCGTCGAACGTATGCGGAATTAGGTCGTCGGGCTGGCGTGTCCATCAATCAAATAAGCAAGTTGCTGGGTCATGCCAGCATTGAGACTACACAAGATTACCTCAATATTGAGCTTGATCTTGAAACAACAATTAGTGATTTCGTTCCATTCTAACCACCCAAAATACAAGCATGCCTGGATGCCATTCCTATAGAATTTCTTTTAGACGCGTTCTCTTCGCGTAAACCTGCAGACCACTAAGGAAAAAGGGGTTATTGGTAATTATGGTTAGCAGGAGGATATCCCCCTGCCCTTCCCAGCTGTCATCCACTTTCAAACCGTAACTTTCTGTTCAAATACCCCCGCTGCTCCTACCTCTTAGCGTATATTTCTGCGCGAATATGCACAGTACCCTTATATGGATACACAAATCATGTACTTCAAATCAGGAAATGACTTTAGATCAAACAAAGCTCCTATCTATTCACTTATCCACGTTAGAGGACATCTTGTTTCAAGCGCAAAATCAGAATCCTTAACTTCTACATAATATTGACCCTCTGCTTGATCGTTTGCGAGAATCGCATCCAGTTCTCCAGAGAGATTACTCAATCTTCCCCAATAACATGTATCAACAAAAGTTTCAAATCCTGCTTTCCCCTGATATAACCCAGGATTAATATCTCGCCCAACAATGTATGTTCCTGGTTCAAGAGTATCGCTCATTTCTAGCAATGGTGCATACTCCAATAATATAATTTCGCATCTTGTCTCAAATGCAAAGTCTGTCTCCATAACTTCCACATAATAATTTCCTGTGGCTTGGTCATTTGCAAGAATAGCGTCCAATTCGCCAGTGAGATCACTCAATCTTCCCCAATAGCATGTGTCTACAAATGTGTCGAATCCTGCAACGCCCCAATAAATACCAGGTTGGATGTCCTTACCAACAATATGTGTACCTGCTTTTACTAATCCTTCTGTATCAGGCATTTCTGTTGGGGTAGTATCGCCGTTATCGGTATTAGTTGTTTCAGTTGCAGTCGAAGTTGTGTTTCCGGAATTTGAATTGTTCATCGGAGTAATAGTTGCATTCTCAATAAAAACAGTTGTTCCCAGAATATCGGACACATTGCTGATTTCACCAGAAAATATAATATTTTGACCTTTGTTTAAAGATAATGCAACTTCCTCAGAAACTTTAATGTGGACCTCTGAACTCAGGTTAGATCTATCCATTTCAACATATACAGAAAAACCTCCGAGAGCTTCTCTTTCATCTACATCATTAATTTCACCTTCCCAATTTTCGACAAATTTCCCCATCAAAGATTCGGTATAATTATTTCTCTGAGCATCTGTCATACCGTCAACAGTGTCTAATATTTCTTCCATCGAAGGTGCATAGACAACCGAATTCTGGTTGCCGGTATTACTAGAGCTTACTTCGTTTTGATCTGTCGAGTCTGGTATAAATATCACAAGCAAAATAAAGAGAACAACTATTACACCAACAACGATTAGACACCCTTTTAAGATGCCTCCTTTTTTCTTTGCATCAGTTTTTGTAGGAACAAGTTCCTTGTTACAAAAACGACAAATAATTGCCTCTTCTTTTATTGTTTCAGCACAAAATGGACATTGTTTTGTTTGGTCAGACATTTAATATTCTCCTAACGTTTCCAGGTTCTGGAATATCAATTTATGTCACAATTATAGGGCGTTCTTGGTATTTTCTGCCTTGATTTTTAATTAGCAGTAAAATAAAATAATAGTGCAGGCCTTTAATCATCATAGAAAGGTTTGCACTTTTAGACTATTTGCTTGTGATAACTACATTTTTCTCAAACTATTGACTTTGCAAATTCTAATAATTTGTCCCTGTAAAATGGCGAGTATGCACAGTACCCTTATCTCTGAATAATCTCTATTATCACATTGGTAATCCCGAGCAGCTTCTCCAAGAAAATGCCAATTACCCCCGATAACATAATAAATACAAATGGCAATATTCCTCTTGTCCAGAAATATTCAGGGCCAAGTATTGTGCCCGACATTAAAGGTATATAACTGCCTTTTTGGGGATTGCCAAGCGTATATTTTACTTCGCCCTCAATCATATAAGACTCATCATCAAATTTACAATAAATCGAATCATTGGGTAATTCCTTGTTTTTTTCAAGAAGGCGTGATTTGCCACTACCGGGAAGCGTCTCATAAATATCTAATTCATTTAATTGCTTCTTGCCAACTTCTGTAACTTTTATTGAGAACTTAATCTTATCGTCAACACTATATGGAAAGCTAACCATAAAAGGAATCCGATTACGCCATCCTAGCGGGCGCACTTTATAATATGTACCAAACCAATCTCCATTGTGAAATCTAGCCACTGGGAGTCTCCTCAATATTTTATACATCAGCACACCCCCTCGTTAATATATTGAGGAACGCGCCTTTGTTGATTTGCTCACATTGAAAATTATTACGTGACGTTAAGATATAATTGTCATTTTTTATTTTGTTTGATTAAATCCTCCAATTACTCTAATATTGTATGTTTGAGTATTTGTATCAATAAGAACTGTAGTGAATTTAATTTTTCTTCCATCTTCTAATAAGAGTTCTAAGTTATTTTTGCTGATCGGGAAAAATCTGCCATCAACTACTTGTAAAGTACCACTCATGCTCTTAGTTCCAGGAATATCACTCGTATCGTCATGAGTACTAGAAACGATGAAATTCCGTACATTATCAATGTGGTAATTAACATGAGATATATCATAATTGTTCTCAAGAACGATGCCATTACCATCTAATGTGGATATAAGTCTCTCGTATTTTTTAGTCATATAAAATCCCTTGATTATGATAAATGGACTTATCTCAACCGCATTTGCACTTGGAGATGGGTATCATTTAACTAATTTCTCACCGCAATGTTTGCATTTAATTGATTCTCTATGGATAAATTCTGCGCAATAAGGACATCTGAATTCGTCTTTTTTCATAATAACTGCTATTCCATTAGCTGTAAGTGCCTTCCAAGAAAATGCTGATCTTCCTCGGTAGTATTCAACTTTAATAACAGCATTAGCTCCTTTATTTATTGCTTTTTCCCTAAGCTTACTATTCACTTGATCACGTGTTGGTGCTTTATGGAATATAGAGGGAGCCCCAACTCTAGCTTTAATTTTACCGATCTCCTGATATGGCTTATCAACATCACCAGTATAAATATCAATAAATATGTTTGTCATGTAATTCATCTCCAATTTTCTATAGGTGTTTTGATAAGCATTCTTATCTCAAGCGCTCAAAGCCTGGGGGTTACAAACATTACATTACTTTTTAGTTATGTTAACCCTTAATACAAAACTTGAGCAAATCTTTATATACATAATTATCAGCTATTGCGAAAAGCAGCATTTCAGTATATTGAATTGGATCTGTTGGCTCCCATAATTCACCGTGTAGTTCATGGATTAGGTTTATGTAAGTTCTATATACCTCATCCTCGTTAATATACTGTTTTCTTTTTATCTCTCGCGGAGAATATGTATCAAGCTCTTGAATTTTTGCTGCAATCAACAACGTTTCAATATCAAGTAAAGTTATCTTAGAATTACGCCCTGAAGGACCAGGAAATATTGGGTGTCGCGATCCAGAGATATAGTTGATGACATTAAGAGAGTAAGCTACTCTCGCATCATAGATGCATGCCCACCTTGGAGCAATAATACCGAGGTACTTGGACCAGCTGCTAATGCCTTTGAAATAATAATGATGCCCGGGCATGGTCTCGGTAAACTCAACCTCCTCGAAAGAGGTTACGATCTCCTCACCTCTTCCAAACCTACGAATGCCACCCCAGTCCTTTATTATATAGTTGGCTATTTTGATCTTGTTTTCTTTGGTTCCGTTGTCCTGAACAATCCTTGTTAGTTCTTTTTTTAGAAGAACGTTTTTATCAAGCGTCGAGCTGCTTTTTGACACATCGATCCCGAAGCGATCTAATAAGATCTTTTCGTCCAGGGCCCAGTTATATAGGTCAGGTAGCATCCCTTTGTAGTTCCTCAAGTAATCAGCAACAATATCTTTCATACATAAGCCTCAGAATTAACACTTTGGACGATTATTGTCCTTTTTGTAGTTTAGTTGAAACCCACTGTGCGTGTAGATCCGTCCATTTTTTACTGGCTTTTCCCAGGCTGCCTGCCTGGCGGGGGTGAACAAGCGGGAGAATGTTATAGTTTTTTCCAGAGATCTTTATCTCGTGGAATTTTCCGTAGGAACTCGCAGTCTCGCCAAAGTCAGACAATTTCTTGTAGTCGGTGAAAAAAGTAAGCCAGTGTTTAATTGGCAGATCACCCAATAGAATGATCGTGTCCGCTTTTGACTCCTCGATTTCTTCCAGTATCTCAAAGTGGCGATTATTCTGCCTTCTTAATTCTGAGCTTGAGAAATTAGGGATTGTACATTCGGGAAGGCCTAATTGATCAACTAGGGGTTGATAATGTTTATTCAGAGCTTTCCTCTGATTGGGATTGATCCGGGAGCTCGGGAGAAGGTCGCTCAACCAGGCATCTTCCCTTGATAAGCCAAGGGGTTCTAAATACTTTTCATCAAGTGTCTTCCCTGAAGGCCCATTGATTTTTGGCTGGGCTGGTTCCAGTATGCCCGCTTCTCTGGGAATCGAAATGCTATTTATGATTTCCTCACAGCCGTCCCCTCTCCAGAAAATATAGGGTTCGCTGGCAACAGCCAGCGCTTGCACTAAAACAGTTCCGTATGTATCTCTCCACTTGGCGTGTACTGCGCTTGCATAAACACCAAGGATAAATACTTTTTTGGGACTTCGTTCCTGTTGTATTACAGGAATCAAGGGTTGACCAAATGGAAAGTAATAGTTCATATTCATGAAGAGTTCCTTTATTCCTTAATACTGCCCCACCCTACGAGATACAATGCAATTCAGGGTCTCTGTAAAAAACCCCTTGCTTACAATAAGGACAACCTCTTCCTTCTAGTTCAAAGGTGTCAACGATTTCGCTATCCATACACACTGGACATTTCGAAATTGGCTCTCGCGAATCGACATTGAACTCCGCACCGCACTCCAGACATAGATAGGGAGAATCGTTTCCAATACACTTAGACTTACCATCTTGGTCCGGGTGATAGGTATATCTCTTATTTCCCGTTTCATCTATATAGTAGGGATTGCCATCTGACCAGGCCTTAACCGCCTTACTGCAGTGATCGCATAAATATCTCACGGCTTCAGCCATTTATTTGTTCCTTGTCTGTTTTTCTCTTATTAAAGCTGATTGGCTACCCCCCCCTTTTTTCTCCAATTATCAAACCCAACTTGTTTGTCTCGTTAACGAGAAATATTCCACGGTGGCTGATATTTTTTAATTAGTTCTTTTTCTAATAACCTAATTTCTGTTTCGTTGCTCAGCGGGCAAACATAAAAACTGACTGAAGCATAATTCTCGGCTATAAGTGCGTTTAGATGACAATTTGTAGCCTGCCCATCCAGATAACAATTCTTCGGGTGGATTTTTCCATAGCCCTGATTCAGTCTTTTCTTGTAAGAGTCAAGACACCGGCCAATATAGCGCAGCTCTCCGTTATTAAAGAAAGAATAAAGGCCGGGTTTGTTTATAAATTTTTCATCATCCATATAAAAATTGCAGTATTTCCGATCGCCGTATTTATTCAAAAACAGCTGGTAAAAGTTATTTCCGTTTGTTTTCAAATGTAGAAGATATTCACCCAGAGGCCAATCCAGACGATCAGAGTGTCTAGAATAAGCTTGTTCAGTGAATTTCTTGTATCTGCGGTGTTCTAATGTCTCCCTGAGAGATTTGTTGTTTTTATTCGCGAATATATTTTCCAAATCATGTGCAACGAAGTGTAGTTCAACTTGGTGAAATTCTAATTCCCTCTTATTCCAATTAAGTATCATTTCCGCTTTTATTCCTTAAAGCATCAGTCATATATATGAACATAAAAGGGATTCCCTCGAACACCCTTGCCTTTAATGTTACTTGCTAAATTAAGTCTACCGAGGATCAAGAAAAGCAGGGTGCAGTTGCAGGAGTGTCCAGCCGGTCTTGCGTTGGAGTCAAATATATGAGGTGCATAGCTCTTTAAATCGTTGGACGCCGTCTTCTGACCTTTGAATTTTGAATATGCTGCATGTAAATCATTCAGGGCAACGTACATCTTAGACGCCCCTCGGACATAAGAAATTTTCCCGTTAGAATATCCAGTTATTTTTGAAGTACCACCGCCCGGATTATCTAACGATAGCCCTACAGGGATTCTCTTTTGAACCTGTGTTTTGAATTCATTCAAATCCATTTTCTATCCTTTTATCTTGTGCCCCAATAATTTCCACACTAATGGGTACGAAAATCGTTATATGGCGTGGATAGGCTAACAGCGATATATATTTCTAGAAGAGTTTGGCTTATAGAATTCTTTTCTTCAACAAAACGAAGGTCCATATTGCGGATCCTCGTTTTTGCACGATCGAATGCTTCCTGAAACTCAGGAATTTTCAACAAATCTTCTCGAGAGCCTTTGCTTTTATATGTGGGGTTTGTCTTCCCTGTTTCCTCTCGCGCCAGCAGGAATGCAAACGATGCAGTATAGTGGGTTGCCCCTGCCCTTGAATGACCTCCGATCCGATTTCTAATATTCCTGCTACGCCCAACATAAAGATGCCTGTCTCCCTCAGAGAATAAATACGTCCCCTCTTTTGGCATTTCTTTTGGGAGAGCTTGTGCCGTAACAGGATCCATCGCGAGCAATTGTTGTAGTTTCGGATCAAGACCATTGATTAGTTCGTTGAATTTTGGATTCATGGCTATAGATATTTGAGCATTATCACAGAGATAAATACCAAATCAGTGTTATGAAATAATTGGGGTTTTCGTTTTGTCATAAGCGCCCTCATAACAACTCCCGCAGTCTTTGTACTTGCCTGTACTCTACATCATCAAATTCCGAAAAGTGCGCTTTGCCGCACTCGATCTTGAGTAGTTCGTTGCGGCGGAGATTTTCTGTTGCACCATCTGGGACCGACTTGGTTTCTGCGACAAAATACAGCCTCGAATCGTTCTTGAAAATCAAGGCCCAGTCTGGGTTGTATGTGCCTACAGGTGATTGGATCACAAACCACTCAGGCAGCTTGATAAAAAATTCAACCTGGTCATCGTTCTCGCAATCTCGCGCAAATTGCTCTTCCACACCTGAGTCATAGACAATGTGATCGGCTATCGTTTTTCCTGGTTGGGTAACAACATACATGTTCTCGATGTAACTCTCTATCTCTTTGGCCTCAAAGAGCAGCATGTCATACTCAACACCATCAATCATCTGATATTTGACGCCGTCCACCATCATATTTTGAAGATTGACGGATATGTGATGCACTACTTGATCCAGGAAAAGCTGCGGATTGATCAACACGTCCGGTAAACGGTCAGATTGTTTCAAAATTATGAGGATCGTTTTCCTGGTCAAATTGGTTCGGTTTTGGATATACCCGATGATGTCTGGGATGTCAGGCGCCAGCCCCTCTGCTTCCTCAACCTGTCCCCCGGCATACTGCCCTTCGATCCCTCTCTCAGACATCAGCATTATGGTGCGTTCAGCCCGGATTCGTGGCCGTTGGATGGGAGGCATTTCTTTTATCGCCTTGGCTGCTTTCTCAATTAGCTCTTTTGAGCTGTAATTGACTCGGTAGGTTGTTTGTTGTTTGATCTTCTTCCATAAGTCAAGAAAGTTTTCGTCAAGGTGGTAGCCCTTGCGCAGAGTGACCTTCTTGCGGTCCCGCTTATTCTTTATCCTGCCTTCAAACTTCACACCGGTTTCGTCCTCGATCTCGGTTTGCAGTTGTTTAGCAAAATCTTCATAACTCTCGTTGGCAAATACTGTCAGCCGGTTGTATTGCCTGCCAAAAACCCTCTGCCCATCTTGGTTGACACACAAACGCATGCCTCGCCCTATCTCCTGCCGTTTTTTAATTTCCGACTGGGTTTCATTCAGTGTGCAGATCTGGAATACATTAGGGTTATCCCAACCCTCCCTAAGAGCCGAATGACTGAATATAAATCGCAGGGGTGTGTTGATGTTTAGTAGCCGTTCCTTATCTTTCATAATCAGTTCATAAACATCTTCGTCGGCTTTGGATTTGCCCTTAGTGTCCTTATACCGCCCCTTCCGGTCCTGTGAAAAATAACCATCGTGAATCGATTCCACGGCGTAGGGAATCAAGCCTTTATTTGCAGGCAGTTCGGCATACTCTTTAAATAGTTCCTCAAACCATTGTGCAAATTTACCAACCACTGCCCTACCCTGATCGTCGTAGCCACGATAATGTGCAACGCGGTCAATAAATACCAGGGATAGAACTTTTATACCGTCTGCCTCATATCTTCTGGCTTTTTTGAAATGCTCGTCGATCATCCGGCGCATCTGCATCTTCATGATGTCGTCGACCATGGCACCGGTAGGCTGACCCAAGTAAATCCGTTCGCCACTTGAAAGATCTATAGATTCATCAGTAATATCAATTGTATTGACGCGAAATCCATCCTGATAAATTTCGCGTTGTTTGGAGAGTTGATAAAGATCATCTCCTATCTTGGCTGTGACTACTTTTCGTTTGACTCCTTTATCCGTGTTTACATCAATCGTTAGACGCACGCTGGTTCGTGTTTTAGTGCTTTTAAATTCTTCTACTCTTATATACGCCTCGTTGAAACCATCTTCGGCCATAACAGAATCAACCTCAATCTGTTTCACTAAGCCCAGGTCATAGGCTTGGATGGGATTCAAGCTGTAGACCAGGTTGTACAGTTCTAGATGAGTAGCTGAATATCGCAGGGTGCAGAGAGGGTTAAGGTTGGCAATCGCTGCTTTTCTCTTTTCTGTTTCCATCCGGTGAGGTTCATCCACAATCACGATCGGGTGTGCTGCCTGAATAAACT
>Ga0255368_10095_pt1 | contig 20325 bp, 19 predicted proteins | sample ANMaggSeSYBR01E6_FD_182094 | JGI IMG/M metagenome (GOLD analysis project Ga0255368, IMG submission 182094) | Sediment cell enrichment communities from methane seep in Santa Monica Basin, California, United Staets - ANME aggregate JGI... | ecosystem: Environmental > Aquatic > Marine > Cold seeps >...
GCACTCGGCGGTGTTACTGATGGGCTTCTTACAAACGCAGCGGAAGCATCACAAAAAGGCAAGGTCTCCCAGGTAAAGGAGTTCATGACAGACCTTGCAAAGAAGCACTATGATGCGATCAGTGATGCCATCGATAATGAAAGGATCGCAGACGAGGTCATCGAGACCATCGACATCCGCATCGATGAACTTGAAAAGGCCCTTATAGGGATCTGTTACCTTGGCGAACTTACCCCACGCTCCATAGATTATATATCATCCTACGGAGAGCGTCTGGCAGTCCCTATAATCAGTGGTTCCATACGTTCCCTGGGCACAGATTCAAAACCATTTACAGGTGGAGAAGCAGGGATCAGCACCACCGATGACTACGGAAACGCCAGACCTTTGCAAAAAAGCTATGCACAGATAAAGAGAACTATAGGACCTCTTGTGGAAAATTCAATTCCGGTCGTCACAGGTTTCATTGCAGAGAACGAGAATGGCATTATAACTACCCTCGTACGCGGCGGTTCCTATTTTACTGCATCTCTGGTCGGTCCTGCGATCCAGGCAGATGAGATATGGTTATGGAAAGAGGTTCACGGCATCATGACCACTGACCCGAAAATAGTACCGGAAGCATCCACGATATCACAGATATCATACATCGAAGCAATGGAACTATCATATTTCGGTGCCAAGGTGCTTCATCCAAGAGCCATAGAGCCTGCCATCAGCCATGGCATACCGGTACGTGTAAAGAACACGTTTGACACACAATTCCCCGGAACCCTCATCGTTGCAGACCAGAATTGCAGTGAAGAGGTAGCAAAAGCAGTGACACTGATTAGAAAGGTAGCAGCCATCAACATATGCGGTGCAGGCATGGTAGGTGCCATTGGTACTGCTGCAAAGATCTTTTCCACCCTTGCGAATGCCGGAGTTAACATCATAATGATCAGCCAGAGCTCATCTGAAGCGAACATGTCACTCATAGTTGAGCATGCCCACCTGAAAAGGGCCGTTAAAGCTCTGGAGCATGCATTCAATGAAGGTGTTGTCGGAGAGGTCGCATACGATGAAGAGGTCTGTGTGGTCGCTGTGGTAGGTGCTGGAATGGACGGCAGCCCAGGAGTTGCAGGAAAGATCTTTGGTGCTCTCGGGAAAGGAAATATCAACGTAATTATGATAAGCCAGGGTTCGTCCCAGCATAACATTTCATTTGTAGTAAAGGAAGAAGATGCAGAAGAAGCAGTGAAAGTTCTGCATCGCGAGTTCGGTCTTGGTAAAAAGAGCGGATGCAACTAAAAGAGGGAATTTAATGAACGAGAAACATCTTACATATGCAGATTCTGGTGTCGATATCGAGAAAGAGGAATCTACCATCAAGGCACTTACAAATGGAATGACTTACAAACGCGAAGGTCTCGGTGCCCCTCTTACAAGTATCGGCCACTACGCAGGACTTATCGATTTCGGCGAATATGCACTTGCAATGGCAACCGATGGAGTCGGTTCAAAGGTGCTTATAGCAAATGAGATGAAGCGCTGGAACACTGTAGGCATCGATTGTATCGCAATGAACGTCAACGACCTTCTTGCCATCGGTGCAGAACCTATCAGTTTTGTCGATTATCTCGCCCTTGAGAAACACTCTGATGACTTTGCAAGCCAGATAGGCGAAGGACTTGTCAAAGGTGCAGAGATCTCAAGAATGAGCATCGTAGGCGGCGAAACTGCAACCCTGCCGGAGATAGTGAACGGTTTCGATCTCGCAGGCACATGTCTTGGAATGGTAAAAAAGGATGAAGTTATCACCGGAGAGAAAGTTCAGCTTGGAGATGTACTTGTGGGTATCCCCAGCGACGGCGTTCACAGTAACGGTTACACCCTTGTGAGAAATATAGTCAAGGAGTCAGGACATTCATATCACGAGGATTTCTCTTACGATACAGAGACCACATTAGGAGACGAGCTTCTCATCCCGACCCGCATTTACATGGAAGTCCTTGATGTGATAAAGGAATGTGACGTTCACGGACTCGCACACATCACAGGAAGCGGACTGCTAAAACTTAAAAGGGTAACAGACCTTGGTTTCGACTTCACTGACCCCATAGAGCCAGGGAACATATTCAAGTTCCTGCAGGAAGAAGGTAATGTGGATGAACTTGAGATGTACCGCACATTCAACATGGGAATGGGATTCCTCATAATCCTGCCTGAAGCAGATGCTGAAAAGGCTGCGGAGATGACAGGTGGAAAGATAGTAGGAAGGATAGTTGAAAGCGGCATTCGTGTACGCGACCTTGAGATAGTGTAAAATATGGCCTGTATAAACGACATACCCTATGAGATCCTCCTTAAAGGAGCTACACCTCAGGAATGTGAAGACTTCATCAAGAAAGAATGCGATGAGGTCTATCACGTCAAAGGCGGTTACAAGTTACATGGGATCATGCTCCGCGGAGGAGATTCCATACCCATAGGAATAAAGGGGGATGACCTGATATTCCAGTTCATAAAACCATGTAGCGGCCTATACATACTGAAATATCCTGACGCAAAGGAAGATATAGAACAGCTACGCAATAGCCAGAAATGATCATATCTTCGATCTTTTTGCTTTTTCACTGATATATTTAAGGAATGCTGACGAAGGGAACTCATGGATGGTCGTGGCTATCACCAGCCCTTCCCCAATTTCCTTTACTACCAACACCGCATTTCCTTCACTGTTCTCTATTATGACCCTCCCATCGGTCTCTGAATAATAACCATCACATTCCACATTTTCCTGAACATCTGCAATACAGGACACCTCGTGGGATGACACCTGCACCAGCCCGACCTCCCCGTGCTTTTCTATATAGGTAAGTTTCATGGGCAACCAATCGTGCCCATATTCAGGCATAAGTGCACCGAACACCACAAGAATACCCCCGGAGCGAACAAATCTCTCAAAGGACCTAGCATTATTCTCTATACCCGGACATATCTTAGTGTATGCAGGATTTGCAAATCCTGTAGGTATGACCACACACTTACAGGGAGGAAGAAAAGGCGTTCCGACAGAAGTCGAAAGAACACGCTGACATTTAAGACCGTTCTCTGTAAAGAGCTTCTCGAAAAGTAAAGGGTTGTCCCAAAGTAGCATCACATCTGTCATGAGAAGAACTTATCATGAATCGATTTAACATTTATGGAACTTTGAACTAAACCAAATAAACAAGCGAAGAAAAAAAGGATAAGTGAGAGTATGAACTCTCACACTGTATTGAGATATCTTTCGATCTCCCAAGGATGTACCTGAATGCGATAGGAATCCCATTCAGCCTTTGCGAGACTCAAGACACTATTGATCACATGAGTACCGAGTGCTTCTATTAAGAACTCATCTTCTGCCAGATACTTTACAGAATCATTAAGTGTTGATGGAAGGGTTTCGATACCAAAGTCCTTGAGACCTTTATCACTGAGCTCAAAGATGTTCTCTTCTCTGTTATCCCCAGGATCGATCTTGTTCCTTATACCATCAAGACCTGCTGCAAGAACGGCAGCGAAAGTGATGTAAGGGTTACATGATGGGTCAGGGCTTCTAAGCTCTACACGAGTACCCTTACCCCTTGCCGCAGGGATACGGATAAGAGAGCTTCTGTTGGCACCAGACCATGCAATGTAGACCGGAGCTTCATATCCAGGAACAAGGCGCTTGTAGGAGTTTACAAGTGGATTGGAAATTGCGGTTATAGCTTTTACGTGTTTGAGAAGACCACCGATAAAGTAGCGTGCTTCATCACTTATCTGCATATCACCATCAGCATCATAGAATATATTCTCGCCATTCTTTGAAAGGGAGAGGTTTACATGCATACCGGAGCCGTTCTCACCAAAGATCGGTTTTGGCATGAAAGTTGCGTGCAATCCGTTGAGCTTCGCGATGGTACGGGTAACATACTTGAAGGTCGTTACGTTGTCAGCGGTCGTAAGGGCATCGCCATACTTGAAATCGATCTCATGCTGACCAAATGCAACTTCGTGGTGTGAAGCTTCGATATCAAATCCAAGGTCCATGAGAGTCAATACGATATCACGGCGGATATCCTCTGCAAGGTCTGCCGGTGCAAACTCGAAATACCTGCCAAAGTCATGAGGAATAGTTGTTGCTTTTCCATCCTGTTTTTCGAAAAGGAAGAACTCGAGTTCAGGGCCCACATTCAGTGAGAATCCCATCTCTTCCGCCTCTTTGAGAACCTTTTTGAGTGCATAACGAGGATCCCCTTCAAAAGGAGTTCCGTCAGGAAGATGGATATCACAGATCATCCTTGCAACGACACCCTTCTTCTGGTTCCAGGGAAGGATGGCAAAGGAAGGAGCATCCGGTTTTAGAACCATATCAGACTCATTGATACGAACAAACCCTTCAATAGAAGAACCATCGAAGGATATCCCTACACTAAGAGCCTTTTCGATCTGTGTTACAGGAATTTCCACGTCTTTTACGACACCCTGAATGTCCGTGAACTGTAACCTTATGAACTTAACATTGTTACTCTCAATTGCTTTGAGAACATCTTCTTTAGTATTGATATTCATTGCATCACCCACATCATGGATCGTTTTATGCTGTTTTGATATAGAGTATAATAAGATATTATGCTCTAAAACTTGCCTTTCTATATATATTCTTTTGTTAGAAGAGTAGAAGAGATAAGAAAAAGGGGAACTGAGGATTCTCTTTGAGGGGACGGAATATTTTCGTTTTTATGAATCCAAGATTAAGTTTTGACGGTTGGAACCCTTCAGTTGCCCTTTATCAGAGGATAATTGATATTGTAAGGGATGAGATATATAATCATTGGTGATCAATATTCATGCCGATACAATCTCTTTTTTTATTTAAACAAATCTAATGCCAACATCATGCATCTTGTTGCGTATGGCGATATTGATCACCAATGGTGTCAGAGATTCGACCATTCCGGAAGTCTCAAGCGGACCGATATCCAAAGGTCGCATATTAGAGATATCGTTCACAAGTCCGAACACTATTTTCTTCGAATGCATGCAGTTGCCACATACTGCAATATCATAATCAAGTTCAATGTCAAGGTCTGCAAGTTTCTTTGCAGGAACATTGTGGAATGCGGATACAACTTCAATATCACATGGCAAAAGTTTTTCAATCTCTGCTGCAGCACTGCCAGCTGCGGGAGTTGTGTAACAGAAGTAATCAGCATTATACTCGGACTTGGAAGCATCGATAGTAATGTGCCCATTAACGGTTGGATCAGGCTGTATGTAACAGCGGTCCTTTTCCATAGGAACTACAACTGAAACTACGATCTGGTCCTTGAGGACAGGTGTTATGAGCTCGATGATAGAAGGAACCTGTTCATAACGAACTGCAATGATTATCACATCTGCAGCCTCTGCGGCGGACTTGTTGTCCATACCTTCGATCTTAGAATCAAAACCCCTTTCATTCAGGATACGAGTATATTCATCTGCGACTGTAATAGCTTTCTCAGAATTTCTGGAACCTATCACCACATCATGCATCTGACCCCAGCGCAGGGCAAAGCCTCTACCAATATTGCCAGTTCCACCAAGGATTGCGATCTTCATAATGACCTCTAATCTCCCAAGTTAGTTATATCTTTTTTGATAAGTAGAATGCGATATCCAATGACGAACATTTAGAATTATTGAATATAATACAAATGTTTTAGGACATCACAGGTCTAAAAAGGGAGAAGATCACCCCCTCCCTTCAAACCAAGAGTTATTTTTCGAAAATGTCTACAATGCTTAGTATAACCATCCGCGGTCTGACATTGCTTCAACTACACGGTTGACAGCTACGACATATGCTGCAGTTCTCATGTTGACATTGTATTGCTTGGAAGCTTCGAGAACAGCATGGTATGCGTTGGTCATCTTTGCGTCAAGTCTGTTGTGGACCCTCTCTATACTCCAGCGGTACATGTAGAAGTTCTGCACCATCTCGAAGTAAGATACTGTCACACCGCCACCATTACAGAGGAAGTCAGGAATGAGGTGTACGCCTTTCTGGAAAAGCATCTCATCTGCTTCTGGAGTGGTTGGACCATTTGCAAGTTCTGCAACGATCTTTGCTTTGATATTGTCTGCATTCTCGTGTGTGATGACGTGCTCAAGAGCTGCTGGGATAAGTATATCAACATCAAGCTCAAGGATGTCTTCGTTGGAGATAGGCTCTGTGCCTGCGAGACCAATAACTGAACCGGTTGCCTTCTTGTGCTCCTGTGCTGCTTCTGCGCTGATACCGTTCATGTTGACGGCTCCGCCGCGGCTGTCACTTACAGCAACGACCTTGCATCCGAAGAGCTCTTCACAGAGAGTTCCAGCGAAATAACCTGCATTACCGTATCCCTGAATTGCGACAGTTGCGTCCTTAAGGTCAAGGCCGATCTCTACTGCTGCTTCACGGACTGCGTAAAGACCACCACGTGCTGTAGCGTCGCCACGACCGAGGGAACCACCAATGCTGAGTGGCTTACCGGTGATGACACCAGACTGGTTCTTGCCTGCGAACTTGGAGAACTCGTCCATCATCCATGCCATCATTTGAGGGTTGGTATATACATCAGGAGCAGGTACATCCTTGTCAGGACCTACGATCATTGAGATGCTTGAAATGAACTTCCTTGAAAGGCGCTCGAGTTCACCCTGGGACATTTCCTTAGGGTTGCAGATAACTCCACCCTTTCCTCCACCGAGGGGGATGTCCATAACTGCACATTTCCATGTCATCCATGCTGCAAGTGCCTTGACAGTGTCAACGGTCTCTTCTGGGTGGAAGCGGATACCACCTTTTGTTGGACCTTTTGCATCATTGTACTGTACCCTGAATCCCTGGAAGACCTTGATGCTTCCATCGTCCATGCGGATAGGAAGGGACACATGCATTTCCCTCATTGGGTTCTTCAGGATATCATGAATGCCCTCATCGAGCTCAAGGATATCTGCGCACTTCTGTAACTGCTTTCTTGCATTCTCAAATGGGTTTTGTTCTGCCATTATTTTACCTCACGTTTAGTTTTTTAAATTGTAATAGGCACATATAAAAAAACTTATGCAACCATAATCTTTTTTATTAATATATAGTCATTTTTGCCACCAAGACTGTAACCATTACATCCCGTGGCTTGACAAGGATACATATTACCGCTATCAGTTATAAATAGATTGTGCTACATAAAACATATCAACAAATGAAAAAAAGAGAGGAAAACGTCCTATAGCGCTTGATTTTAATAGTCACATCTTAGAATTACCACCAATTCATCGGAACAGGGCATCCTTTCCCCTACCTTCCAATTACCGACCTTACATCGTAGTCAACATCAAAGAATCCCACAGTGGAAAAACGAGTGTCCAGAACTCCACAACTACACAACTACACAACTTGCACCGACACGCCCATACCTTCGATACCCCACAGAACCGGGATCCACTATCCAGACACCCCAACCCCCGGGCACAGCCGGTCAGGGGGAATGGAAAGCACCGAATCCAGAGCTTCAAGATTACTGCATGTATCAGAAAAAAGTAGTTCCAGAAAGGAAATGAAAGCTAACACATAATATAACAGCTATTTGAAGCCTTTTTGTAAACCATTTTGCATAATACCATACGACCAGAGTACGATGACAAAAGAACAACACATGAAAATTAAACACAGACAAAACGTTATCTTTATATCATCCTACCATGTACTGTACTCTGGCGCATTGTAAGGTCCTTGCATGAGAATATGGCAGAGCCTTTCTGTGATTGTATAGACAACCTCAATGCGGCACATACGATAATGCAATATAAGCCTGACACGAGGGAAACCGGAAGGGACAGCGGGAATCCCAATAGGATGAACTTTCGGAGTTAGTGGGCCAGGTTACAGCATTATCGACATTTTCTAAACACACCTATCGAAGAGTTCTTACTATGGGCACATCTTTTGAAAAAGCTATCAAAGAAACAAAGGATGGTATCGCCATCGACCTGGAAGTTACCCCTGGGTCAAAGAAAGCCTGTTTTCCTGCAGGTTATAACCAGTGGCGGGAACGCATCGAGATCAAACTTACGTCCGCAGCACAGAAAGGGAAGGCCAACGGACAGCTTATAGAGATCGTGGCAGATTTTTTTAACATCAGTTCAAGGGATATTACGATCGTATCCGGTGCAAAGAACTCAAAGAAGACAATAGTCATAAGTGGACCTGATCACAGAAAAGTGGTTTTAGCACTTGAAGATATATTGATGAAATAATAACACAGCATGTCGATTTAACGAACCCGGTAATGATATATACAATAGTTTGTAAATAAATAGTAATGACACTAACTCAAGTTCTTACAGATCCAAATGGATTTTTTGAAGAGAAGATGAAAAGCGAAGTGGAGCTTAAGACGCCCCTTCTTATTGTGCTGTTCATCGGAGTGCTGGGAGCTATAAGCGCTGCCATAATGAACAAAAGATAATGGTACTCCTTCCCCCTGAAGCAGCAGCTTTCGGAAGCATTGGAGTGGTCTTTGCAGTGATAGGAGCTTTTATCGGAGTACTTTTTATGTGGGTGATCTACGCAGGAATATTCTACGTAATATCGTCCATCCTTGGCGGAGAAGGAGATTTCAAAAGAGTACTTGAAGTCGTTGCATACGGATTGATACCCTCGATCATAAACAGTGTGATAAGCATCTTTGTAATAGCAACATCATTCTCGCTGGAAAATTTTAATCTCGAAGACCCTGCCCTTATTGAGGAAGCTATTCTTGCAGACCCAACTATGAAGCTGGTGACATTGGTAGGAATAATAGTCACCCTCTGGAGTGCGAACATCTGGATCTTCGGACTGGTACATGCAAGGAACATGACCGTTAAGAATGCAGCAATATCCGTATTGGTCCCAGTAGGAATTTATATATTATACAGTGCGAGTAAGTTCATAGGTGCGTGAAGTGAAAAACAAGATCATCGTAAGCATTTTCGTACTGCTATTGCTTGGACTCACCGGTACAGCAACAGCAGAAACCGAGATAAGACCAACCGTAGTTGTCGATTATACGATAGATCCAGCCGTGCTCATGTCGGGAGATACCGGCACGATCACAATGGATATAGAGAACATGGCCACTGGCACGGTCTATGTCACAGAGGATGACGAAACCTTCGACATGAATGCCTATATAGCCAGTATAACGCTGGCGGGCAATTCTAATATTGATGTCATCAGCAAAGGATATACGGATATTGGACTTCTCGGCCCGAAAGACCCATCAAACTGACGTTCAATGTTCACGCAAAGGACAATGCCACCAACGGCATTCATTTTCTTAACATGGAAGTGGTCGGTGGCAGCGATATGTACGACCTTAACTACAACATTCCAGTAAAGATCGATAACCGGGACCTTAAGCTCATTATGGCCACAATGCCATCCACCGTAATGAATGAGATCTCAACAATCGAGCTGGACATAATCAACACCCGATCAAACGAGGTCAACAATGTCATCATAACACCTGAAGGGAATGGAGTGCGATTCAACCCTTCAGAAGTGTTTGTAGGAGCGATCCCTTCAGGGAACAAGTCCACAGTCACTGTTACGCTCAATACGATGGCATCCACAAGCGGTGAAAAAGAGGTATCATTTACTGCATCATTTTTCAATGGTGATAATTACCACGTTTCCGGAAAAAAAGATACCACCATTGACGTTGTGGAACAGCCATCCCTCATTTTTACAAGCATAGAAGTGAAGAACATCGGAAAACAGTACACCTTTACAGGTGATATCAATAACTTCGGCACCACCGATGCAAAGAACGTACTTGTGTCCGTAGCCGGATCGGATGATATTAAACCTATGCAGCCTTACGCGAACTATTTCATAGGCACGCTGGAAGCAGATGACTTCAGTAGTTTTGAACTTTCAGCACAGATATTATCGTCCAATATCACCAAAGTACCCATCCTTATAGAGTTCCGCGACACCGATAATGTATATTCATCAGTTACCGGATACATCGATCTGGAAAACATTGCCACATATGAGAATGATAATAAGCCAGCAACGTGGGTATGGCTGATAGCCGCAGTATTGTTGATCGCAGTCGCCATAGCGATAGCATATTCGTGGAAGAAGAGAGAACAAACACTGGAAACTGATGATTAAATGGGGGAACCCATGTCCGATACGATCGTCCAAATGGAAGATGTCAAGAAGATATACACCCTTGGTGCAAATGAGATACACGCACTGAACGGTGTTGATATCTCCATCAAAAAAGGTGATTTTGTGACAATAATGGGAGCTTCCGGATCTGGCAAATCCACGCTTCTTAACATGGTAGGATGCCTTGACACACCAACTTCTGGCACTGTGAAGATCAACGATATAGATATCACAGAGCTTAATGATGACAAGCTTACCACAATTCGCAGGGACAATATAGGATTTATTTTTCAGCAGTTCAACCTGATACCCACACTTACAGCCCTGGAAAATGTAGAAATTCCAATGATCTTCAGCCGTATGCCCCCAAATGAGAGAAAAGCGAGGGCATTACATGCATTGGAACAGGCAAAACTCGAAATTGAATACGCTGACCATCGCCCGAACGAACTATCCGGAGGACAGCAGCAAAGAGTGGCCATTGCACGCGCTCTTGCGAACGATCCGCCGATACTGCTTGCAGACGAACCGACCGGAAATCTTGATTCCAAGACCGGTAAGATCATCATGGACCTTTTAAGCCAGCTTAACAAAGCCGGTACTACCCTGATAGTAGTCACCCATGATCCTAAGCTTGCAGAATATTCAAACAAGACCATAATGCTGCTGGACGGGGAGGTATCTGATGATATCAATTGAAGATATAAGGAACAATATGTACCTTCAGCTTGCCCGAAGGAATCTCAAGCGACAAACGTTCCGAACCGTTCTTGCTGCAATTGGCATCATAATAGGAGTTATAGCGATATCTTCAATGGGGATCCTTGGTAACAGCCTGAAATTGTCCGTAACCGATTCATTCGGAGATATTGGTGATAAATTGCTTATCTACCCCGCACCAGGCAAAGACGGTGTAAGTGAAAAGCAGGTCAAACAGATGAAGAAGATCAGCGGTATCGATGCTATAATACCGGTATATTCAAGCGGGGACAGAGTAGAATACAAGAACCAATACACCTTTGGGTCCGTCTATGACATTGATAAGGATGACCTTGAGAAGTTAGTAGAGATAGATGAAGGGCAATACTTCAAATCCGGTTCAACAGACTGCGTCGTAGGAGCATCCATTGCAAATACCCTTGAACTGAAGCTAGGGGGGAAAATAGAGATAGGGGATTCACGTCTCAGGGTCGTGGGGATCCTTAAAGAACGTGGAATGGGATTTGACATAGACACAGATACCGGAATTTTCACTTCTGAACAGATGTACCGGAAACTCTATCCGAACGAGGAAGAAGAATATGATTTTGTGATAATCAAAGCTGAAGAGCTTGACCAGGTGAACGACATTAAAAGTGATATAGAGAAACTCCTTAACAAAAAGGAAGAGGTCATCACGGTCTTTGCCACGAACATAATTCTCGAAAGCATAAATGAAGCATTCAAATCGATCTCCCTGTTCCTCATGGGAATCGGATCTATCTCACTTCTGGTAGCAGGAGTAAGTATACTGAACGTAATGCTCATGTCAACAATGGAGCGCACAAAAGAGATAGGTGTGATGAAAGCCGTAGGAGCATCGCGCAGGGATATACTCACCATGTTCCTTCTGGAAGCCCTGCTTCTCGGTATTATTGCCAGTCTGATAGGAGGACTTTTCACCATTGGAGCTGGTTATTTGATACTCTCGCTGATCGTTGACAACACATCCTACCTGCTATCATTTGCAACACTTCTCTACATATTAGAAGGCATCATCTTTGGGATCGCTACCAGCCTTATAGGTGGCATGTATCCGGCATGGAAAGCATCAAATATGAGACCGCTGGATGCATTACGATATGAGTAAGCTACCCTTTTAAGAGGGATGTTATTCTAAAATTAAAAAGATAAGGTCATTAAAAAAAGATGAGGGATCAGTCCCCGGAAAGTCCACCCACATCTTCAAACTCAAGCCCTTCAAGTTCTTCCTTTAACCTGTCAAGATCCTCCTGCGATATAGTAATATTATCAGACCCATTTGGAGTTTCTTCACTTTCGGTGATAGCATCTGTAACTTCAGCCCCCATATCCCCATCCATCTCTCCAGATCCAACCGAGGAGTCTTCCAAAACACCAGCATTTGGTCCTTCTTCCGGAACATCGCCATTTTGAGCACACCCACTTACGAACAGTATCGTAGCTATGATCAGGATAGAGATTAGCATCTTCTTCATATTATCAGCCCTCCCTGACGATCAGACCATAAGCTTCATTCAAATATCCATGTGCTGAGATCATATTACCTCTTGCGATCCTTAGATAATTGTTCCCATTGGAGAACTTGATCAATGGTTTTTCCTGAATACGGACCTGCTCATATTCCTCATTCGCATTGTTTATATTTTCTTTTGCGTCCTCTATATCAGATCTTGCCAGGTCAAGTTTTTCGAGAATGGCTTCGTTATTTTCCAGACCTTCCGCCACTGTGCGCAAAGTTGTTTCATACTCATCAAGAGTATCTGCTTTTTCGTTGGCAATATGAACCCACACAAACCCACTGTTCCTTGCAACATCGGACACAAGTTCGAAATAGTTCCCTACTATTTTCAAGAAAACTACACCAAGCTCAAATCTGTTTTCCACATCATCGACTTCTGCCCTTAGTGCGTCTATCTTCCCAAGATTAGCATCAACGTCTTCCTGAATACTCTCTTTCAGATCATTGGGAATTTCAGGGTTCTCTTCCACTTCCAGATCCTTCCATATAAGCCATGCTTCCACTTCATTCAGTGAAGCATGTAGAGCATCTTTTCCGGTGTCAATTACCTTCTGGTTATTTTCATCGGTCTTGTCCGCTGCCCACCCGACCTTTGCATCCCTGTGTTCAGCCTGAGCTTCGACACTTTCCTGTTTTGCATCATACCATGCCTGTTTTGCATCACTTGCAGATAATGCATATACGGTCATTGGTTGCAGAAGCATCATCGTAAGCACGATCAAGGTAATAAAAGACTTCTTTTTCAGATCCATATTGTGCCTCCCATATAGGAAAATCCGGTGTTACCAATATAACTGTTTTGTGGTCTGCCAGATCACCCCATTACAAAATCAACAGAGATCGCATGAAAAAGGATATAAAGACATCTATCAAAAATAATGGACATGAACACACTGCATGTAGAGACACATGCCAGAAGAATAAATATTGTTGTAGAAAGGGCAAAAGAGAATAAAAAACCCGGAATTATGTGATCGGACCTCACCAACCACATCCGAGTTTTAAAAAATTAGTTAAGGGAATCCCTGACTGCCTGAGCAGTACCCTCGCCATTGAAAGCCTTGATGAAAAGAAGGGTTTCAGCGTAACACATTGCATCAATTGCTTCCAGCGTATCCTCGCTCACTGAATAGATTCTGTCGAAGAACTCTTTGATGGAGAATTTGCTGAACTTGCCAAATAGCTCATTGTCGTTCTTTTCCGGAGCCTTTTCCTTATAGTTTGCAATTGTCCAGTCCCAGATATCCTTGTAAAGTTCCGGTTCGTATACCTTGAAAATATCCCAGACGATATTCTGGTAAAAGGTTGCCACATTGCCCTTTACAATATCACCATGTGGGAAGTGATTGTGGATAAGGTCACGTGGAGTACCGGTGATCCCATGCTGTGCGATCCTTACATCGAGATCGTTGTCCTTCAGTGCCTGTGCTACTGCAATGGTCTGCTCGATATCTACAGATACCTGTTCGATGAGGTTACCGTTGGTATCATAAGTGTTCCCATGAGCACTACCGTTAGCAATTGCCAGGAAGTGAGGATAAACACCGTTCTCGTTCAATGCCTTGATGAAAGTAGCAGCTTCCTCCGGCTGGGTCAAAACCCTGCCATTCTCATCTTCCCTTCCGATCTCGCCGACCTCGACCTCAAGACCATAATTCATATCGCCCATACCCTCTTTGATGTGGAGCCCGATCTTAGTTGTTGCATCGATATTGTTCGCAAGTTCTTCACGCAGATTGCCACCCTGGAAATTGAACAGATGGGATGCGTCAATGGCAAAGGAAGTGTAACCCGCCGCGATCTGTGCATCGACAAGCTTTTTGGTCTCCTCGATATCTTCATCAGTACCCTTCTTGATACCGATATGATCAGCATGCAATGCCCACATATCGAACTCGAGCTCTTTTGCGGCATCTCTTGTGATCCTGGAGATCGCAGCAGGGGTCAGACCTGCATAGCCACCTTCCAGATTGCACTCCGATCTTGCCAGCTCAAGAATAAGCGGCGCATCCATTTCTTTTGCTGCTCGCATGATGCCTTTTGTCACAAGGGCGATACGAGGATTTGCAGTCATAATTATCGTGTTCTTATCAAGCAGGCTCTTAAACATAAATGAGCTTGGTATCGGTTCAAAACTGTTATTGGTCATGGAATTATCCTCAAAAGTTCATTTAACGTATTTTTGCTATTAGATGTATCTTTCAATTATAATCATTTCTATAGACAAAATGAAACAATGCACATCAATGCTCAGAAAAGTACAAAACCACAAACTCTAAATATTTAACTCCTAATCCATTAGAGTAAGAAATATGGAGGAAGGAAAATGGAAATGGCCGAACTATTGAAGCTGGAAGATAATCTTACAGCTATGGGTGCAAATGAACTGTATGCCTATACGACCGAAAAATATCCGGAAGTTCCGAACATGGGGCTGGGGAAGAAGAAACTGGTGGTTCGGAGAATACTGAACCATGAAAGGAACAAGATGAACGAAGAAGAAACTGCAGAGTAAACCTTACATTCCTTTTAACTTTTTTTACCATTATATCGTATGGTCAGACACCGAACATTGTCAGAAGGAATTTTGATATTACAAACTCGTATATCAAGATAAACAATACACTGATAACTGCCAGGGCCACCAGTCCAACCGAAGTACAGGTGATCCTGTCCATACATTCTTGCGAACAACAGAGTTTCATTAGCATCACACCCCCATATTATGCTAAAGACATTATTATTTTAAAGAAAGAGTTGAAACTACATCAACTTTTGCGCGAGTGAAGCAGTTACATTTTAGATAACGAAGGTCAACAAAGGGCAGATCATCATATCAGAAAAAAAAGAAAAGGAAGAGAAGAACATTCGAGAATATCGAACATTCTGAATGTCTTTTAGCATCTCTCTTCAACCAGACTTGTACTAACACCCATCACACGAATACGTGTTTCAAGAGGATGTGCCCATCCATCAGGGATTATCTCCTGTTTCTCTACATCTACGCTCACATGCTCGGGGTCCATACCTGCATCCATCATATACTGTATAATGGTCTCCCTACCGGTCTCCGAAGCGTACTCGAGTGCTTCTTCATATTCATAGAAGCTCTCTCGTCCTTTCTCGGAAAAGACATAGAACTCCCAGTCAGGTGCTGCCATTGATGCAGGTCTCACAAGGAAATCCACCCTGCGAATACCTTTTGCTGCCAGTGCACCGGTAGCATTTCCCACATTTGAATATTCAGGCACGATGATCTCTGCATCTAATATTGATTGCAGGTCCTCAAGGTATGCAATTACAGGACCACCTATGAGCACGACCGGAATATCCACCTTGAATTTCGTAGGGGATTCTATATCGAATATCTTACGGATCTCCGCCTTCGAGATCCCTTCAAGGAAAAAGGACATAAGATCAGATGCCATGTTCTTTGCAAATTCCTGCTTTACAAATGATGCAAACTCAAACGCATCACGTTTGCACAATGAACCAAGGTATTTGGCACCGATCTCAGAAGCTTCGACTGTATGTTCAGTATAGTCCCCAAGAACATGAAGTGCATCAGTGGGAGTGAAACCTATTGTCTGTATCAGACGTTTCTGCAAAAGCGAATCCAGATGTTTTGGCGAAGGATATTTCTTCATCCTGCTATGCAACTCCCTTATGGAAGTCGGCTCATCGGAGATAGATCTGAAAACATCCATTTCCTGTGGGCTTATGTCTATGGGATCATAGCCAGTCCTGATGTAAAATTTAGTGGGCTGGAAGTTGATCCCAAGTAAACCCCTGGAAGGCATTGGATTTGCCCTGAGCTGGTCCAGAAAGCCGGGATAGAGGTCGGCTGCACGGCAGAGAGGAATTACCCTGCGAGGACCGATATTGACATGATTGTCCTTTACCCAAACATCACTGTCCCCGCCCATTGCAGAGGTCTCCATCTTGATAGCCTTCACCCTTGTCTTCCAGCCTCCGACAACAGCTCCCGATTCACTCATTTCGGGTACTCCGTTGGTTATGACCGAAATATCAGTGCTGGTGCCGCCAACATCGATAACTGCACAGGTATCATTCCCTGTCAAAAATGAAGCACCCACAAGACTACCCGCAGGGCCTGAAAAGATGGACTCGATCGGTTTTTCAAGCGCACTTCTGATACCAATTACCGAGCCATCGCATTTGAGCATGAAGACATTTGCATCAATTCCCTTTGAAGAGATATACTCCTCAACAGTGGTCATGAACTTCTCTGTGACAGGGATCAGCTGAGCGTTCAGGAATGCGGTCACTGCCCTCTCGAAAGCACCAAGTTCCTGTGAAAGCTCATGAGCACATACAATAGGAAGACCTGTGGATTCTTTTATGATCTCCTTGACCCTCAATTCATGTTCATGGTTCCTTATACTGAAATAAGAGGATACTGCAAATGCAGCCACCCTGCCCTTGACCCTTTCCGCAAATTCCCGCACAGCATCTTCATCAAGAGGTGCAGTGGGAATACCATTGTAATTATGACCGCCCTCTACCTGCGCATAGTGCTCAGTTGGAAGGTCCTGGTTCAGTTCATAATTACCCACAAGTATCAGACCAACCGGAAAGCCCGTACCTTCCAGAATACTGTTCGTTGATAAAGTAGTGGAAACAGAAACCACTTTTATATCGTTCAGGTATTGTTCATCGATCCCATCAATTGCATTCCTGATGCCTCCAAGAGGATCAGGGTATGTCGTAAGCGCTTTGTTCGAAGAGATTATGACTTCATCAGAATCCCTAAGAAGGACTGCATCTGTATAAGTACCGCCTGCATCGATACCGAGACTGTATTTCATTCAAAATGACTCCTTTATGTTATAAATGAAAGTTTTTGTTCACTTAGGCTAATATAACCAAAACTATTGATAAAGAAAAAATAACAGTACTTAAGTGTATCGTATTTGCATATCACTGTTAACTTTGAAAAACCGAATCAGAAGACATTAAAAAGAGATAATCTGTTTTTAGATATAGACCTTATGCCATTTTTTAACTCTTATATTAGGCCTTTAAGGATCAAGGCCCAAGATTGCCTCGAACATATTTTCATAAATATATTGATATTATCCGACCACCATTCTAAAAAAGAGTGACGAACATCAATCACCACACTTTTTCTGATGATATATCCCATATGCCATCAACGGAAGTAACAACAGTGCAAACCCGGTCTTCACATCTTCGGGCATGACATCCCTCGCACTTCCGACTATCGACAAAGAGTCAATACCCATATATGAATAGACCATATCAAGAAGCAGACCTCCCGCAACTGCACAAACTGCAATTGAAGCCAGATAAACACCTGTCGACCTCCTGCCCAGATACTTCAGGACCATTGTAATAGTAGCTGCATTCGTTGCAGGCCCTGCTAACAGGAAAACGAACGCTGCCCCGGGACTCATGCCCTTTGCAATAAGAACCGCTGCGAGAGGGGTCGAAGCGGTCGCACAGATGTAAAGGGGAATACCTACAACAAGTGCAAGGAGCATCGAGACCAGACCCCCTCCAAGATGGGAACCAACGAGATTTTCAGGTACCAGATATGTGATGATACCTGCAAGAACAATACCAATGATAAGCCAGTAGCTTATGTCCCCAAGAAGTTCCACGTATGCATACCTGATACCGGAGATGACCCTTCCGGAAAAGGTATCAGTATCTTCAGTTCCCGTAGACCCACAGGAGTTGCAACTGCATGAGGAGGAAAGAGAGGATGAGGGTGTAGGTAACGCAGCCATTTCCAATATACTGGTTGTCGGTCTTTTTTCAACATTTTTGCCTGAAACATCCCGAGGAGAGCGTAGAAGGTCTTCGGCGATCCCTGCCACCAATGCAGTAATGAAAGTCGCGATCGGCCGGAAGATTGTCATTATGGGATCAAGAAGGGCGTATGTGATGGCTATGGAATCCACACCTGTCTGAGGAGTGGATATCAAAAAAGACAGGGTTGCCCCATTTGTTGCACCTTTTTTTTTCAAGGACAGTGCTGCAGGGACCACCCCACAGGAACATAACGGCAGAGGCACACCGATCAGTGAAGCATTCAGTACTGAACGGAACTTCCCGGCGGAATGGCCCAGATATTGCATTATCTTTTCATCCGGTACAAAGACATGCAAAATCCCTGCAACTCCAAATCCCAGTAAAAGATAAGGTGCTGCTTCTGCAAGGACGTTCCAGGAACTCAAGCCGATACCAATGAGTACCTCCAGAATGGTTTCCAGGTAGGTCATTGAACACACCCCACAACGTGACTGCGGGATAGCTCGAGCAGTGCTCTTACGTGCTCATCAGCAACTGAATAAACTGCAAAACGCCCGTCTTTCCTGACCCTGACAAGGTCAAGCTGGCGAAGGGTACGAAGATTGTGAGAAATGGCAGATTGGGTCATCCCCAGGGCATGTTCCAGTTCACATACACACATGTCCTTCTCAAGGAGAAGGTACAGTGTTGTTAATCGAGGTTCCGATCGTAAAGCATGGAATATATTGGATAGCCTCAGTATAGCATCCTCATCTGGAAGATGGGAGACTATCGCATCAATGGCATCTTTATCAACACGCTCACAGGAAGCATCGTCTTGCATGAACATATGAACATATGCTCATGCATATAATACTAATGCCGTCACACCCAGAACGACCGAACAGACCAGAACATCACGTGCGGTCATTTTCAGCTCGAACAAAGAGGTACGAAAATTTCCCTGATAGCACCTGCTTTCCATTGCCATGGCCACATCATCGGCCATTCTCATGGAACCTTTCAATACCGGTATTGCAAGCGAAAGGGTCCCAGATATGGGATCACGCCTGTACTTAGAACCACGCGACAACTGAGAATCCTTTACCTGCCCCGCATACCACAACAGATGAGGCACAAAATAAATGGCTAGAGACATCATAGTCGCTATCTCGAAAGAGGTCACACCCACCCGCCTCAAAGGAAGCGGACGAAGTATTCTTTCTATCCCGGCAGTTATCACCACCGGTCTTGTGGTCGAGGTCAGCAAAGATCCATAGAGAATTAAGAGGACGAACCTTACGGTGACCAACGAACCTTTCAAAAACCCCTCATAGGTTGGTGAGAATTGAGAATTGAACAAAGCCGCACCTTCGGTGAAGAAGGAATGGATCAGGAAAATAAAGACAAAGATAGGTAACAACGGCCGGACCGACCTTATGCCTGATAACCCGGAACCTGCGAGGATAGTAAGCCCTACAAAAAGCAATGCAAATACGAGGAGATCAACAAGAGTAGATGATCTGAATATGAGAATACTTAGACACATTACCGATAATATCTTGACACGCGGATCAAGTCCGTGAAGGACAGACTTGCCTGCAACATAGGAGAATAAGAAACCTTCCACCTGATCAGCCCCTTTTTTCCGACAATGCTCCAACAATCTCATTGAAAGCATCTTCCACGGAAAAGACCGTTTTCTTTACAGCCAGGCCGGAAGAGCTCAATTCCCTCATGAGTACGGTAATCTCCGGAGCCGGGAAGGACAGTGAGCTTAGATATTCTTCAGGAGTACCCTCAAAGACCATCTTACCTTCATTCAGATATACGATCTTATCAGCCACACCGAGAACATCTTCAAGATGATGGGAGACCAGCACAATACCCACACCATTTTGTCTGAGCAGCTCAAGTGTTCTGAACAGGCGTTCCTTGTAGAATGTGCTCAGCCCTGATGTAGGTTCATCAAGGACCAGATAGTCAGGTGATGATGAAAGAACACCGGCAAGGGCCACAAGTCTCATTTCTCCCCCACTCAGACTAAAAGGAGAACTTCCAAGAATATCGGAACTAAGACCTACTTTTT